>Ga0105251_10000050_pt1 | contig 108597 bp, 80 predicted proteins | sample KBSS64metaG_FD_80424 | JGI IMG/M metagenome (GOLD analysis project Ga0105251, IMG submission 80424) | Switchgrass rhizosphere microbial communities from Kellogg Biological Station, Michigan, USA - KBS S6-4 metaG | ecosystem: Host-associated > Plants > Roots > Rhizosphere > Soil | place...
AATCGGCCACGGAGGCAGTACGGGTAAAACGCGGGTCGACCACGATCAGCCGCGCCTGGTTGTGCGCCTTGGCTTCGGTCACCCATTTGAAGCCGCACGGGTGCGCTTCTGCTGAGTTGCCGCCCATTACCAGAATCAGGTTCGCGTTGGCGATATCGGTCCAGGTATTGGTCATGGCTCCACGGCCATACGTCGGGGCAAGACTTGCCACCGTCGGGCCATGTCAGACACGTGCCTGGTTATCGAACCCCAGCATGCCGGTTGCGCGAATGACCTTGTGGGTCATGTAGCCTGCTTCGTTGGAAGCGGCAGATGCAGCGAGAAAGCCTGTAGTGAGCCAGCGGTTGACGGTCTCTCCCTTGGCGTTTTTCTCGATGAAGTTGGCGTCGCGGTCTTCCTTCATCAGGCCGGCCACGCGGTCCAGGGCTTCATCCCAGGAAATTCGCGTCCATTCCTTGCTGCCCGGCTTGCGCACCTGCGGGTACTGGAGGCGGCTGGGGCTGTGAATGAAGTCCAGAAGGCCCGCGCCTTTCGGGCACAGGGTGCCGCGGTTGACCGGGTGGTCAGCGTCGCCTTCGATATGGATGATGTTCTGCGCCACGTTCTTGGCCGCATCGCCCTGGCTGTACATGATGAGTCCGCAGCCGACCGAGCAGTACGGGCAGGTGTTGCGGGTTTCATGGGTGTGGGCGAGCTTGAAGTGGCGTATCTGCTCGGCGAATGCCGGCGCGGGCGCCATGCCCAACGCCGCCAGGCTCGAGCCTCCAAGGCCGATCGCGGCGACCTTGAAGAACTGCCGACGGTTGAGGTCCATCGTGCACTCCTCATCAGGGGATGATCCCGGTACAAGGCCGGGAGAGTGTTCGATCACGGTGTCGACAGCGCAGCATCGACCGTTTCAGCGTAGTTCAGATTGTGCGCGGGATTGTGAAAATGGACGGTTGGCGGGCCTGGTATTAGGGGCGATTTCACGTGCGCATCCGCATCCGCTGCGCCAGCACATTCCTGTGAGAGCGGGCTCGCCCGCGAGTGCGTCGGGCCCGACTCATTTATGGTGACTGACCCACCGCTTTCGCGGGCGAGCCCGCTCCCACAGGACTTCATTGACCGGTGATCGTCGATACACTCACATCCCGTAGCAGCACGGCTTGCCGGCGGGGGCGGTCTTGAGATCGCCATCGCGGGCAAGCGCGCTCCTACAGGTGAGGCGTTCCCACGCGGGAACGTGGGAACGGTCCTTATCGGGGCGAAGGTTATTCCTCGCGCAGGGGTTTGAGGACAACGACGGCCAGCGGCGGCAAATTCAACGCCAACGAAACCGCCTGCCCGTGGCTCTTGATCTCGTCCGCCGTCACCGCCCCGCCATTGCCCACGTTGGACCCGGCATACAACTCGGCGTCAGTGTTGAGCAATTCCGCCCACTTGCCACTGAACGGCACGCCGACCCGATAACCATGACGCGGCACCGGGGTCAGGTTCGCCACCACCAGCAACGGTTCACCCTCGCGGCTCCAGCGCAGGTAGGCATAGACGCTGTTGCCGGCGTCGTCGCCAATCACCCACTGGAAGCCCTGCGGCTGGCAATCCTGCTCATGCAGCGCTTTCTCCGAACGGTACAACCGGTTCAGGTCCCCGACCAGGGTATGCACGCCCTTGTGATCGGCGTAGTTGAGGAAATGCCAGTCAAGCTCGGTGTCGTGGTTCCACTCGCGCCACTGGCCGAATTCACAACCCATGAACAACAGTTTCTTGCCCGGATGGGTCCACATGAACGTGAGATAGGCCCGCAGGTTGGCGAACTTCTGCCAGCGATCCCCCGGCATCTTGTCGATCAGCGAATGCTTGCCGTGCACCACTTCGTCGTGGGAAATCGGCAGGATGAACCGCTCGGACCATGCGTACACCAGCCCGAAACTCAGCCGGTCATGGTGATGCTGGCGATGGATCGGGTCCTGTTCGATGTATTTGAGCGTGTCGTGCATCCAGCCCATGTTCCACTTGTAGGCAAACCCGAGGCCGCCCTGTTGGGTCGGCTGGCTGACACCCGGCCAGGCCGTGGATTCCTCGGCAATGACCAGTGCACCCGGTGCTTCCAGCGCCACTACGTCGTTGAGGTGACGCAGGAACTCGATCGCCTCCAGGTTCTCACGGCCGCCGTAGCGGTTCGGCACCCACTCCCCGGCCTTGCGCGAATAGTCGCGGTACAGCATTGAGGCCACGGCATCCACCCGCAGACCGTCGACGTGGAAATGCTTGAGCCAGTGCAGGCCCGAGGCAATCATGAACCCGTGAACCTCGGTGCGACCCAGGTTGTAGATCAGCGTGTCCCAGTCCTGATGGAAGCCCTCTTGCGGGTTGCCGTACTCATACAGCGCGGTGCCGTCGAATTGCGCCAGGCCGTGGGTGTCAGTGGGGAAATGCGCCGGGACCCAGTCGAGGATCACGCCGATGTCATTCTGGTGACAGGCGTTGACGAAGGCCGCGAAATCCTCAGGCGAGCCGTAGCGCGCGCTCGGGGCGAACTGCGACAGCAACTGATAACCCCAGGAGCCGCCAAACGGGTGCTCCATGATCGGCATCAGTTCGATGTGGGTGAAGCCCAGGTCCTTCACATAGGGAATCAACTGGTCTGCCAGCTCGTGCCAGTTGAACGGGCGATCCGGTTCGTCTTCGCCGCCGTGGTGCCAGCGCCATGAGCCCGCGTGCAGCTCGTAGATCGACAGCGGCTTGTGCACATCGTGCTTGTCGCCCCGTGACTGCATCCAGTCATGGTCCTGCCAGTCGAAACTCAGCGGCGCGGCCACTTTCGAGGCGGTGTCCGGCGGCAGCTTGGTGGCCAGTGCCATCGGGTCGGCCTTGAGCGGCAACACGCCGTGCTGGCCGAGAATCTCGTACTTATACGCCTCGCCCGGCCCGATACGGGGAATGAAGACCTCCCACACGCCGCTCGGATGCCGCGCGCGCATGGGGTGCCTGCGTCCGTCCCAACTGTTGAAATCCCCGACAACCGACACCCGTCGGGCATTGGGCGCCCAGACCGAGAAGCGCACGCCGTCGACGCCATCGACGTTCTTGACCTGTGCGCCCAAGGCGCTGCTCAGGTCACGGTGATTGCCCTCGGCAAACAGGTACAGGTCCATCTCGCCAAGCAACTGGCCGAAGCTGTAGGGATCTTCCGTGACTTGCTCGCCCGTGGCCCAGTTGATTTTCAACAGATAGGGTTCGCGGGTCTCGAAGTGCCCGGCGAAGAAGCCGGGCTTGTCACTCATGCTCAGTTCGCCCAGATCGCGCTCCCCATCGCGGGACAGTACCCGCACCCCCAGGGCATTGGGCAGATAGGCACGGATCACCTGGCCATTCTTGCCGTCGCTGTGGGGGCCGAGTATGGAGAACGGATCGGGGTGTTCGGCGCGGATCAACGCGTCCATATCGCCGGCGGTTGGCAACACATCCCGGTTGCCCTTGCCGAATTGGTCAGACGCACTCATTTTCATTCTCCATCAGACAAGTTCAACAGCCCGCGCAAGCCTTGAAGCGGGACCGACAACCAGGTCGGCCTATTCTCGGCCTCGTAGGCCACTTCATAAGCGGCTTTTTCCAGGGTGAACAACGCCAGTGCTGCGGCCTCCCCCTTGGCATCCTTCCAGGCGTGGGCAACGTCGACGGTGGCCTTGTTGTAGCCACCGAGAAACGCCTCCCGCGCCTGCCGTAGATAGATCTGTGCAACCTGTTCGCGTGCAGCATTTGCGGCGGGCGATGTGTCGGCCGCCAGCGCATTTCGCATGGCCATGGCGCCAGCGTAGTCGAAAGATCGCAACACACCGCTGACATCTTTGAACGGGCTGTACTTGGCCCGTCTTTCCTCCAGCGGCCGGGCCGGTTCGCCCTCGAAATCAATCAGATAGGCATCGCCCTTGACCACCAGCATCTGCCCCAGGTGCAAGTCGCCATGCACCCGCATGCGCAGCCCGCCGACCGATTGTTTGGCCAGGGCCTGCACCTGTGCAAGCAGGGCCTTGCGCTGGCCGAGCAGCTCGCTGACCAGTTGCTGATCGTCCGCTTCCAGCGAATCACGATGCTGCTCCAGCAGCCCCAGTGCGCGCTCGACCTGAGCCGAGATGCTTTTCGCCGAGGCCTGGGCGTCCTTGGCCGTGGTAACTTCAGTCTTGAAGTCCGGGTTATCGGTCGGCGCGCTGAGCACCACGTGCATCTCTCCCAGACGTTGCCCCAACAGCTCGGCAAAATCCTTGAGTTCGATCAATGCATTGGAATGTTGCTCCAGATCCGACCGCCCGTGGGCCATTTCGTCCCGCACGGCGCGTTCCAGATTGTTCTGCGTCCACTCCCAGGCATCGCCCTGGTTGCTCAAGTAACCCTGGGCGATCATCAACAGGTTGCTCTGGCCTTCGTTGTCGACCCGCACCACAGCGCCCAACAGCGGCGAGATGTGCGCGTAGCCGGCTTCGGTCAGGTAGGCACCCATTTCCAGTTCCGGGTGGGTGCCGGCACTGACCCGACGAATCATTTTCAGCACCAGGCTGCTGCCCACCACCACCGAACTGTTGGACTGCTCGGCCGACAGGTAGCGCACCTCGGATTCATCGCCAAGCCCCAACGGTGCCAGCTGGGACGTTTGCTGGAAGCGCAGTTCGCCGTCGCCGGTGGGCAGGACGGCCTGCTGTTGCATCCCGGCGATCACCGCACGAATGAACGGCTCAAGGGTGAACGCATCGGTAATCAGCCCGACCTGCCGCCCGCGACGCACTCTCGCCAACGCCAGTTGCTGTGGCAAGGCACTGCTGAAATCGTCTTCGGCGAGGAAACCGAACGGCAGTTGATAGCGGGCCACTTCGCCGCCTGCCGAGACTTCGATCTCGCTCAGCAGTACTGGCCGCTGGGTGGTGCCGAAGCGCACGGCATAGGCGATGTGCACCTTGTCGATCGCCGTGCCTTTGCCCGCGAACCAGCGGCGTTTGGGCAAGTAGACCGACAGCGAGGTCTGCTCCATGGTCTGGCGCAGGGGTTCTTCGAGCAGTTCTTCCAGGCGCTGCTTGAGCACAAGGGTCGGGAAGTCCGGCATGCTCTGGGCCGGCTCGACGTGCCAACTGGGCATCTGATTCTCCGCAGCCAGCAAGAACCAGTAGAAGCCATAGGGTGGCAACGTCAGCAGGTAATTGAGCTGGCCGATAGGTGGAAAGGCGCTACCGCCAAGCATCTCCACCGGCACCGTGCCGGCATAGTGAGACAGCTCGAGTTCGGCGGCCTGGGACGCCGCCGAGACGTTGGCGACGCACAGGATGATTTCGGTCTTGCCGTCGGGCCCTGTGTATTCACGGGTGTAGGCCAGGATCCGGCGGTTGCTGGGCGAGAGCATTTTCAGCGTGCCGCGCCCGAAGGCTTTCTGCTGCTTGCGCACCGCCAGCATGCGCCGGGTCCAGTTGAGCAGCGAATGAGGGTCTTGATCCTGGGACTCGACGTTGACCGACTGGAAGCCGTACAGCGGATCCATGATCGGCGGCAGCACCAGGCTTGCCGGATTGGCCCGGGAGAACCCGCCGTTGCGGTCGATGGACCATTGCATGGGCGTGCGCACGCCGTCGCGGTCGCCCAGATAAATGTTGTCACCCATGCCGATTTCGTCGCCGTAATACAGGGTCGGCGTGCCTGGCATGGACAACAGCATGCTGTTGAGGAGCTCCACCCGGCGCCGGTCCCGCTCCAGCAGGGGCGCCAATCGCCGACGGATGCCGAGATTGATGCGCGCACGGCGGTCGGCGGCGTAGTAGTTCCACAGGTAGTCACGCTCACGGTCGGTGACCATTTCCAGCGTCAGCTCATCGTGGTTGCGCAGGAAAATCGCCCACTGGCAGTTTTCCGGAATTTCCGGGGTCTGGCGCAGGATGTCGGTGATCGGAAAGCGATCCTCCTGAGCCACGGCCATGTACATGCGCGGCATCAGCGGAAAGTGAAACGCCATGTGGCACTCGTCGCCGTCCTTGCCCTTGCGGTCACCGAAATACAGCTGGGTGTCTTCGGGCCACTGGTTGGCCTCGGCCAGCAGCATGCGGTCCGGGTAGTTGGCGTCGATTTCGGCGCGAATCTGCTTGAGTACGTTATGGGTTTCTTGCAGGTTCTCGTTGTTGGTGCCGTCGCGCTCGATCAGGTACGGAATCGCGTCCAGGCGCAAGCCGTCGATGCCCATGTCCAGCCAATAGCGCATCACCTCCAGCACCGCTTTCATCACTTGCGGGTTGTCGAAGTTGAGGTCCGGCTGGTGCGAATAGAAACGGTGCCAGAAGTACTGCCCGGCCACCGGGTCCCAGGTCCAGTTGGATTTCTCGGTGTCAAGGAAAATGATCCGCGTACCGTCGTACTTCTGATCGTCGTCGGACCAGACGTAGAAATCCCGGGCCTTGGAGCCCTTTTTCGCATGCCGAGCGCGCTGAAACCATGGGTGCTGATCCGAGGTGTGGTTGATGACCAGCTCGGTGATGACCCGCAGCCCGCGCCTGTGGGCCTCGGCGATGAATTTCTTCGCGTCGGCCATCGTCCCGTAGTCGGTGTGAACGCCTCGGTAATCAGCGATGTCGTAGCCATCGTCACGCCGCGGTGAGGGGTAGAACGGCAACAACCAGATAGTGTTGACGCCAAGCTGGGCGATGTAGTCCAGCTTGGCGATCAGGCCGGGAAAGTCGCCGATCCCGTCATCGTTGGAGTCGAAGTAAGACTTTACATGTACCTGGTAAATCACCGCGTCCTTGTACCAGAGCGGATCGTCGATAAAGGCAGCGTTCCGGGTTTTCTTCGCCATGGCCAATTGCTTCCTGTTATTGGTGTGTGGCTTTGATGCGCCAGATGCCAAACGGCTGATAGGAAGGATCAATCCGCATCCATTGGTTCTTGCCATACCAGGTCCAGGAATGGCCGGTCATCAGGTCTTCGCCAAAGGTCGCAGCGTCATCGGGCAGGCCCATCTCCCATAATGGCAGCTCGAAGTTCGCCTCTTGTGCGTTATGCGGATCCAGGCTCACGGCCACCAGCACGAAGTTGTTGCCGTCGTGGCTGCGCTTGCCGAAGAACAGGATGTTGTCGTTCCAGGCGTTGTAAATCTTCAGGCCCAGATGGGTTTGCAGCGCCGGGTTTTGCCGACGAATACGATTCAATTGGGCGATCTCGGCGATGATGTTGCCGGGCGCTGTGAAATCCCTCGGACGGATCTCGTATTTCTCCGAATCCAGGTATTCCTCCTTGCCCGGCACCGGCGCCGATTCGCAGAGTTCGAACCCTGAATACATGCCCCATAATCCCGAGCCCATGGTCGCCAGAGCAGCACGGATCAGAAAGCCTGCGCGACCCGAGTCATGCAGGAAATACGGGTTGATGTCCGGGGTGTTGACGAAGAAGTTCGGCCGGTAGCATTCACGCCATGGCGACTGGTTGAGCTGAGTGAAGTACTCGGCCAGCTCGGCCTTGGTGTTGCGCCAGGTGAAATAGGTGTAGCTCTGGGAGTAACCAACCTTGCCCAGCCGCGCCATCATCGCAGGCTTGGTGAACGCCTCGGCGAGAAACATCACCTCCGGATGCTGGGCACGCACGTCCGCGATCATCCATTGCCAGAATGGCAGCGGCTTGGTGTGCGGGTTGTCGACGCGGAAGATCTTGACGCCCTCTTCCACCCAGCCCAGCACCACGTCGCGCAGCTCAAGCCACAGACTGGGAATGGCATCGGGCGCGTAGAAATCGACGTTAACGATGTCCTGGTATTTCTTCGGCGGGTTTTCCGCGTAACGAATCGTGCCGTCCGGACGCCAGGAGAACCAGCCCGGATGCTCCTTGAGCCAGAGGTGGTCCTGGGAGCACTGAATGGCAAAATCCAGCGCTATTTCCAGCCCATGGCCTGCCGCGGCCTTGACCAGATTGCGGAAGTCTTCGCGGCTGCCCAGCTGCGGGTGAATTGCCTCATGGCCGCCTTCGGCACTGCCAATGGCGTACGGGCTGCCCGGATCGTCGGGGCCGGCCTTCAGCGAATTGTTCGGGCCTTTGCGGTGAGCACGGCCGATGGGGTGAATCGGCGGGAAATACAGCACGTCGAAGCCCATGTCGCGGATCATGGGCAGGCGGCTGTGCACGTCATTGAAGGTGCCGTGACGCTGCTTGTCGTCGGTGATCGAGCGCGGGAACAACTCGTACCAACTGGCGAACTGGGCCAGCTCACGCTCCACGTCCAGCGGGAATTCCAGGCTGCGGCTCAGGAACGCGTGGTTGTCGGCATGGGACATGATTGCGGCGGTTTCGCTGTTGAGCAGCAATGCCACCTGCGCTTCATGCTCGGTATTTTCGCCCAGACGCTGCAACAAGCTGTCGATCTGCCCGCGCAGTTCATGCTGGCTGCGCTCGGCAGCGTGCACCAGATGCAGGCGCCCTTCTTCCAGTTCCAGGCCAATGGACACACCGGCTGCGTACTTTTTTTCCAACTCGTAACGGTAACTGGCGAACAGATCGATCCAGGCTTCCAGGCGGAACAGGTAGCGGCTCACGCTGGTAGGCGTGAACTCGCCAATCCAGCTGTCGTTGCCCAGATCACGCATCGGCGCCTTGTGCCATTCCTGCTCGTCTGCAGCGCGATAGCGAATGCGCACCGACATCTTGTCATGCCCGTCGGCGAACACCTTGCTGGTCACGGTGACGGGCTGGCCAATGATCGCCTTGGCGGCCAGCGTGCCGGCCTCAATCACCGGCTGCGTGTCTTCAATGACGATGCGCGGCAGCTGCAAGGCCTGGGTCAGGGGTAAAGGCTGGGTTGGGTGGGAAACATCGGTAGCCAGAGAATCCGGGCCGTATGGCTGATCTGCAGTCACATTCATCGAGCATCACTCCTCACGCCCCAGGGACGCTCCTTGTTAAGAGTCCATTCCATCGACATCCAATCCTTGATACGTAAAGGAAGGCCACCGGACTGAACCCGCCCGGAATTGGCCGCATAGGTTCCGAAGCCTGCCTTGGGGAAAAGTTCAAAGAGCTTGTGCCGCAAAAAATCGATCCGTTGCCCAGCTTAGCCGCAGGATCGAAAAGCACGTGCAATTTCGGGAAATCTTCAAACAGACGCGCTGTCGAACCCTGCAAGCGCGCTGAAATCCGGTATTCCCGCCTGTTCAAACCTGCGCTCTCAGGAAGGTGAAGCAATGAACATTCCCATTCCCGCAGAAACGCCCGATCCGAACATCGACGACCCCGAATTGCCGGTGCCCAAACCCGAGGAGCCGCCGCCACCGACCATGCCGCCGGTGATCGAACCGCCCAAGGGCGATCCGCCCAGCCAGGACCCGCCTGCGGTGTTGTATGAGTAAAGGTGATATGTAGCAGCCCAGGCGGGCTGCTACGGCTGATGTGAATCCCTGTCCTGCGGCGGTTCGAACCGATCGGTAATCAAAGGCACCAGACTGAAGATTCCCAGCGCCAAAACGGTGCTGACCACCGCTGTCATTTCCCGCCCCATGCCTGCGGCGATACCGATTGCTGCGGTCATCCACAGGCCAGCGGCAGTAGTGAGGCCCTTGACCTGGGAGGTGTGGAGCTTCTCGCCTTTGAGGATGGTGCCCGCGCCGAGAAAGCCGATCCCTGCAACAAGCCCCTGCACTACACGACTCAACGCTGCATCATCGGCACCTGCCAAACGCGGCACCAGCACGAACAACGCCGCCCCCATGCACACCAGCATGTGCGTCCGCACACCGGCAGCCTTGCCCTTGTGTTCGCGCTCGAAGCCAAGAATGCCGCCCAGCACTGCCGCGATCACCAGACGCACCACCACCTGGGTCAGCTGTTTAGCATCCGTAATGTCCGAAAACTCGGACTGCAGCGTGTCGACGACTTCTTGCCACCAGGTGTTCATCGCCATTCCTTCTGATGCCGTTTAAGAATTGACCGCATTCAGCGCGAGGAGTGCTGGCGGTCGGAATCCGGAAACGATACAAAACCTTGGCAGTCGCACGTACATACACCTTGAAGGAGTGCGATCATGCCACTGGAATTCGACAGCACCCATGAGTACTGCTCTGCTTATATAGACGGCGCCCAGTACCGCAGTGCGGTGGCGGATGTAGTCATTACCACCAACGACGCGACCCACATGTCCCAGGCTGATATCGGCGGAAAACAGGTGCCGATCACCGAGGCGGAAGCCGATGCCTTGACCGTTTACAAGGCCAAGGATTTGCGCCATCACACCATCGGCGTGAAGCCGGGTGAGGATTCGCCGGTCATTTGAAACCGCGGGCACGCATGTCCCATCTGATCTGCAATTAGATCGGTGAACTGCATCTGTACTGAAAACAGTCTGACGCGCATATTCTGTGCTCATCTGCACCGAATATGCGCGAGCCTATAATGAAGCGTTATGAAAAGTTTGCCGACGACATCGCCGAAATGATCAGGTCCGGCGTCCTCGCCGCCGGTCAGCGCGTGCCTTCGGTGCGTTATGCCAGCCAGACCCACGGCATCAGCCCGTCCACGGTGTTCCAGGCGTATTACCTGCTTGAACGTCGCGGCCTGATCCGGGCGCGGCCGCGGTCGGGCTACTTCGTCAACGACAGCTTCGTCAATGAAAGCATCGCCAGCCAGCGCTTCGAGATTCCGGCTGCGTTGGAAGCTGCGCCTGACACTCAGGTCAGCGAGAGCACCGAGGTGGATGTCAGTGAGCTGGTGTTCTCCGTGCTTGAATCGATCAAGGACCCGCACACTGTGCCCTTCGGCTCGGCCTTCCCCAGCGCAGGGCTGTTTCCGCTACAACGCCTGGCCCGCTCCTTGTCCAGCGCGACACGGGACATGGACCCGAGCATGGTGGTCAGCGACCTGTCGCCGGGCAACCCGGTGCTGCGCCGGCAGATTGCGCTGCGCTACATGGTTGCAGGGCAAGTACTGCCCATGGATGAGTTGCTGATTACCAACGGCGCCCTGGAGGCCCTGAACCTGTGCTTGCAGGCCGTGACCGAGCCGGGTGATCTGGTGGCGATCGAAGCACCTGCGTTTTATGCATGCCTGCAGGTGCTGGAACGTTTGAAGCTCAAGGTAGTGGAAATTCCCGTGCACCCACAAACCGGTATCGATCTGGCCGTGCTGGAACAGACCCTGCAACGCCACCCGATCAAGGCCTGCTGGAGCATGACCAGCTTTCAGAACCCCACCGGCGCGACCGTCTCCCAGGAACGCAAGCGGGATCTGGTGGAGTTGTTGCGCAGGCATCAGGTGCCGCTGATCGAAGACGATGTCTACGCAGAACTCTACTACGGACAAAACGCACCCAAGCCTGCCAAGGCCTTTGACACCGAAGGGTTGGTGCTGCATTGCGGATCGTTCGCCAAGAGCCTGGCACCGGGGTATCGCGTGGGATGGGTGGCCGCCGGGCGTTATGCGCAGAAGGTCGAGCGGCTGAAACTCATGACCTCGCTGTGCGCCTCGATGCCCGCCCAGGCCGCGATTGCCGATTACCTGCAACATGGCGGGTATGACCGGCACCTGCGCAAACTGCGCAACAGCCTGGAAGATCAATTGCGGGCGATGCTGGGCGCCGTGGCTCGGTATTTCCCGGCGCAGACGCGGGTCAGCCAGCCTTCAGGCGGGTATTTTCTATGGCTTGAGCTGCCGGAGCAGATCGACTCGTTGAAAGTGTTTCAGATCGCGCTGGCTCAAGGCATCAGCATCGCACCCGGCCCGATGTTCTCCCCCACCCGCCGCTTCAAGAACTGCCTTCGCCTGAACTACGGCAGTCCCTGGAACGAGACGTGTGAGCGTGCGATGGAAACCCTGGGCAAGATCATCCGGTCGATGATGGGAAGTTAAATAGCACGCAAATACCTGTCGTAGCAGTCCGGCTTGCCGGCGAGGCGCCCTCAAGATCGCTGACGCCGGCAAGCCGGACTGCTACGAGGGGATAGAGGTCTCTCCCCGTCAGCGGCCGCCGCCCAGGTCGATGAAGGTGCCGGTGGAATACGATGCCTTGTCCGACAGCAACCAGACAATCGCCTCGGCCACTTCGTCGGCCAGCCCGCCGCGGCCCATGGGGATGGTCGGCTCCAGCTTGCTAACCCGCTGCGGGTCGCCGCTCAGGGTGTGGAACTCAGTGAAGATGTACCCAGGACGCACCGCATTGACGCGCACGCCCTCGCCCGCCACTTCCTTGGCAAGGCCGATGGTGAAGGTATCCAGCGCACCCTTGGACGCCGCGTAGTCGACGTATTCGCCAGGCGAACCCAGCCGCGCCGCCACCGAGGACACGTTGACGATGCTGCCGCCATGCCCGCCGTGGCGGGGCAACATGCGCAGCAATGCGTGCTTGCTGCACAGCATCGGCCCGACCACGTTGCTCATCATCATCTTGAGCAGGCGAAACTCGGACATGGTATCGACCCGGGACGTCTCCCCCACGGTTCCGGCGTTGTTGACCAGCGCAGTGATCCGCCCAAGATCTGCGTCGACACGGGAAAACAGGCGAATGATTTCATCTTCGTTGCTGACGTCCGCCTGGACCGCGATGGCGTGCCCGCCCGCTTCGCGAATCTGCCCACAGACCCGTTCGGCCGCTGCGTGATCGGAAAGGTAGTTGATGCAGACGCGATAACCCTGCGATGCCGCCAAAACTGCCGTGGCCGCGCCGATACCTCTGGAGCCGCCAGTGATGAGGAGGTTTTTATCCATGGAATTTCCGATTAAAAATCCAAGCCTTTTAGAGGGGTGTCATACGTAAACGTCAGAGAGTGCTCTCGGATACCCGTTTCTGCGCCGCGCTAATATCCGCCATGAAACGGTCCGCTGGCAATGGATGCCCCAGCAGATAGCCTTGCAGCGAATCGCAACCCAGTTGTGTCAGGAAACTTTGCTGGCTGATGGTTTCGACGCCTTCGGCGACGATACGCAGGTTCAGCGCCTGCCCAAGGGCGACGATGGCCGAGACAATGGCGGCATCATCACTGTCGCGTTCCAGCTCGCGGACGAATCCGCGATCAATCTTCAGCTCGTTTGCCGGCAGACGCTTGAGGTACATCAGGCTCGAATAGCCAGTGCCAAAATCGTCGATGGACAGGTCCACTCCCATGTCGGAAAGCCTCTGCAGCACGGTCATACTGGCATCGGCATCGCTCATGGCGGTGGTTTCGGTGATTTCCAGGGTCAGGCAGTTGGCCGGCAGACCGTGCGCCGACAAGGCCGTGGCGACGGTCTTCACAAGCCCCGCGTGACAGAACTGCAGCGCGGAGAGGTTCACCGCCATACGCCACTCGGTGTAACCGGCGTCGTACCAGACCCGCATCTGACGACAGGCTTCGTTGAGCACCCATTCGCCAATATTGATAATCAGGCCGGTCTTTTCGGCAAGACCGATGAATTTGTCCGGCATCAACAGGCCGTGTTCCGGGTGATTCCAGCGCACCAGGGCCTCGGCGCCAACCGGATCGCCGGAACCTGCGGCAAATTTGGGCTGGTAGTGTAGGCAGAACTGACCCTCGCGCAAACCCACGCGCAAATCCTGGAGCAGTTGCAGCTGATTCCGGGCGTTGGTGTTCATCGACACATCGAAGAAGCTGTAGCCGTTCTTGCCCGCGCTTTTAGCGTGGTACATCGCGGCGTCGGCGTTCATCAGCAGTTCCTGCTGGGTGCGGCCGTTGCCGGGGTACAGGCTGATACCGATACTCACGGTCACTTGCAGATCGTGGTCCTGCACGTTGAACGGCTTGCCGACCAACGCCACCTGGCGCGACGCCACTGTGGTGGCATCGTCTACCTCTTCGAGCTCCACCAACAGCACGAATTCATCGCCGCCGATGCGGGCCAGGGTGTCGTGGCGGTGGAAGTTCTCTCGCATGCGCGAGGCCACTTCCTTGAGCAGCAGGTCACCCACGTGATGGCCGAAGGCATCGTTGACCGGCTTGAAGCCATCCAGATCCATGAACATCAGCGCGAACAGGCCGCCTTGGGAATCGACCTTGCGCATGGCCTGCTCGATACGGTCGGCCAGCAGGATACGGTTGGGCAGCCCGGTCAGGGTGTCGTGCAGCGCCAGTTGGGTCAGCTCGCGATTGGCCTCGCTCAAGGATTGCGCGAGCTGCGCGGTGCGGGCTTCCAGGCGCGCATCGAGCACCGAGGTGAGCAAGGTGATGGTCAGCACGGCAAGGCTGGTCACCAGCACGAGTTTATCCAGCCCGTCGGTGCGCAGCCCGGTGACCGCCGCGCCGCAGAAACTGCCCTCGGGGAAATTCGCCGCCGCCATGCCCGTGTAGTGCATGCCGACGATCGCAAAGCCCATGATCACCGCCGCACCACCCCGCCACAGTTGCACGTGTGGCGTTTGCGCACGCAGGCGCAGCGCGATGCACAGGGCGGCACCCGAAGCCGTTACGGCAATCACCAGCGAGGCGACAAACAGTGTGGGGTCGTAATCGATGCCCGGCTGCATGTGCAGCGCGGCCATGCCGGTGTAGTGCATGGTGCTGATGCCGGTGCCCATGGCGAGCGCGCCGAACAGCACATGCAAAAGCGGCACGTGGCTATGACTGACCAGCCACAGGGCGAACCCGGAAGAGAGGACGGCCACCGCCAGCGACAACAAGGTCAGGGAGAGGTCGAAGCCCAGATCGATCGGGAGTTGGAAGGCCAGCATGCCGATAAAGTGCATGGACCAGATGCCAATGCCCATCGACAATGCGCCGCCGCCGATCCACATCAGACGCGATCGCCCTTGGGATGCCTGGATGCGCCCGGCAAGGTCCAGAGCGGTATAAGACGCCAGGATCGCCACCACAATGGAAACCAGGACCAGCGACAACGTGTAGTGTCCAATCAGCATGGCGCGCGACTCATGACTCAACCAGGAAAGGCTCTGACAGCCCAGGAATTCGGCGGCGATTCTACCGATTTTCGCAAGAATGTCGCGGTTATTCCGTCGCAATCATGGCAATACGCCTCTACTCATGATCAGCGACGAGAAAACGCAGGTTCCTGCGCAAGACCTGTCTCGGTATTCCAGCCGCCACCCAATGCCGCGATCAACTGGACGCTGGCAATCAGTCGGCTTTGCAGCAAAGTCAGCACGCTGCGTTCGTTACTCAATGCAGTGGTTTGTACATTCACTACATCAAGATAGCCAATCAATCCGGCTTTGTATTGGTTGCTGGTCAGTCGCAGCGACTCGCGGGCCGCATCCAGCGCCTCTTTGCGCACCCCTGCCTCCTGCTCGTAGACGCGCAATTGCGCCATGTAATCCTCGACTTCCTTGAAGCCGTCGAGCACGGTCTGGCGATATTGGGCCACGGTCTGGTCATACACCGCTTCAGTGCGGTCAACTTCCGCCGAGCGCTGGCCACCGTCGAACAAGGTCATCGCCAGTTGCGGCCCCACGGACCAGAAGCGGTTCGGCAGGCTGATCCAGTTGCTGAACGTACTGCTGCTGTAGCCACCGCTCATGCTCAAGGTCAGGTCGGGATAATAAGCAGCCTTGGCCACGCCAATATTGGCGTTGGCGGCCATCACCGAGCGTTCGGCGGCGGCAATGTCAGGACGACGCTCCAGCAACTGCGAAGGCAGTTGTGCGGGAATCTGCGGCAGCGCCGGAATGTCGGTGGTCGGCGCCAGGCTGAAATCGGCAGGTGGCTGTCCCATCGCAACGGCAATGGCGCTCTCGAACTGTGCGCGTTGCCAGGCCAGATCGATCAGGTCGGCCTGGGTGCTCTTGAGCTGGGTTTGCGCCTGGGCCACGGCATCGCGCCCGGAAATCCCGGCGCGGTACTGATTCTGGGTCAGTTTCAGCGAGCGCTCATAGGTCTGAACCGTAGCCTCCAGCAGGCGTTTTTGTTCGTCGATCACTCTTAATTGCAGGTAGTTCTGCACCAGCAGCGACTGCTGGCTCAGGCGAATCGAGGCCCAGTCGGCGAGGCTCGCCTGGGCGCTGGCCTTGTCCGCTTCCAGGCCACGGCGCAGTTTGCCCCAGACGTCCGCTTCCCAACTCACCCCCAATTGCGCGTTGTAGGTGTCGCGAATCCCGCTGCTGGAACTGCTCAGGCTGGAGTTGGAGCTGCCGGTGCCCTGGCTTGAGCGGTTCTTGCTGGTAGTCAGGTCCAGCGTCGGGAAGAACGCACCTCGGGCGCTTTTGACCAGCGCCAGTGCCTGGCGATACTGCGCCTCGTTCTGGGCGATGGTCTGGTTGGAGGTGTTGAGTTTCTCCACCAGCCCGTTCAGTTGGGCATCGCCATAGACTTCCCACCAGGCGCCACGGGCCATGGCATCGCTGGGGTTGGCCTGGGTCCAGCCTTCGGCCTGCTTGAAGTGCGCGGGGGTGGCGGCGTCCGGCTTTTTATAGTCCGGGCCGACGGCGCAGGCGCTGAGCAGCAAGGCGCACAGGCTGACGCTGAAAATGCGCCGAAAAGGCAAGGTCCGCTGTGTCACAGAGGCGTTCAGACGAGTGTTCATAGCGGCGTTTCCAGAGCGGCATCCGTCTGCACACCGCGCCACTTGTTGAAGCGGTGGCGCAGACGGTCGAGGTAGAGGTAAACCACGGGGGTGGTGTAGAGCGTGAGAATCTGGCTCAGAATCAAGCCGCCGATGATGGTCAGGCCCAGCGGACGGCGCATTTCCGCACCTTCGGCGCTGCTGAGCAGCAATGGCACGGCGCCCAGAATCGCCGCCAGGGTCGTCATCAGGATCGGTCGCAGGCGTTGCAGACAGGCATTGCGGATCGACTCCAGAGGCGTCATGCCGCTGCCCCGCTCCAGTTGCAAGGCGAGGTCGATCATCAGGATCGCGTTCTTTTTCACCACGCCAATCAGCAGGAACAGCCCCAGCAACGAGATCAGGCTGAATTGCCCGCCCGTCAGGTAGATGCTCAGCAGCGCGCCGACACCGGCAGACGGCAGCGTCGACAGGATGGTCAGGGGGTGAATGTAGCTTTCATAGAGAATCCCGAGCACCAGATAGACCGCCACCAGCGCCCCGAGAATCATCCACGGCTGGCTTTTCTGGGTCGCGGAGAAGGCGTCGGCGGTGCCGGCCATCTTGGCGATCACGTCTTCGGGCAAGCCGACCGCTGCCACAGCGCGCTCGATGGCGGCGGTGGCCTGGTCCAGCGTCACGCCGTCGGCCAGGTCGAAGGAAACGTTATCCGAGGCAAACTGCCCGTCATGGGTCACCCGGTCATCTTCCAGGCTGCGCTCGTAATGGGCGATGGTCGACAACGGCACCCGCGCACCATCGGCAGTGATGACCTGCACCTGCTCCAGGGTTATCGGGTCCAGGGCGTATTTCGGATTGACCTCCATCACCACCTGATACTGGTTGAGCGGGTCGTAGATGGTCGACACCTGCCGCTGGCTGTAGGCGTTGTTGAGCACAGTGGTGACCATGTTCATGTCGATCCCCAGGCGCTTGGCTGCGTCCCGGTCGACGATCAGGGTCACTTGCTGGGTGCCACCGCCGTCGTGGGCGTCGATGGCGGTCAGTTCCTTGAGGGATTTCAAGGCCGTAACCACTTTCGGATACCAGTAGCGCAGGCTTTCCAGGTCGCCACTTTGCAGGATGTACTGATACTGCGAGGTGGTCTGCTCGCGGCCACCGCCCAGTTGCAGGTCCTGGTCGGGCTGCAGGAACAACCGCCCGCCCGGCACTTGGGGCATCTCTTTGCGTAGACGTTCAACCACCTGCTCCGCGCCGATCTTGCGCTCGGCAATCGGCTTGAGACGCACGATGATGAAGGCGTTGCCGGTTCCGCCGTTGCCGCCGATGAAGCCCGCCACGCTCTCCACTGCCGGGTCCTTGAGGATCGCGTTGCGGAACACGTCCATCTTCGGCTGCATCACCGAAAACGACAGGCCGTCATCCCCGCGCACGAAGCCCATCAACTGCCCGGTGTCCTGCTGCGGCAGAAACGTCTTGGGCACCACCACATAGAGCGCGATGTTGACGCCGATGGTCAGCAGCAGCGTGAGAATGGTAAGGCGCCGATGGCGCAGGGCCCAGCCCAGGCTTCGGTCGTAGCCGGCGACCATGCGATCGTTGACCCGCTGGCTCCAGCGTTGCAGGCGGTTTTCGGTGCCCGGTACGTGGGGTTTGAGCCAGCGTGCGCAAAGCATCGGGGTCAAGGTCAGTGACACCACCAGCGAGACGATGATCGACGCCGACAAGGTGATGGAGAACTCGCGGAACAGACTTTCCACCAGCCCGCCCATGAACAGGATCGAGATGAACACTGCCACCAGCGAGACGTTCATCGACAGCAGCGTGAAGCCCACCTCCTCCGCCCCGCGATACGCCGCCTGCATCGGCGGCACGCCTTCGTCGATATGCCGGGAAATGTTTTCCAGCACCACGATGGCGTCATCCACCACCAGCCCCGTGGCCAGGATCAACGCCATCAGCGACAGGTTGTTCAGGGAGAAACCGCACAGGTACATGATGGCGAACGTGCCCACCAGCGACACCGGCACCGCGAGGGTCGGAATCAGCGAGGCACGGAAGTTGCCGAGAAACAGGAACACCACCAGGATCACTAGCACCACGGCGATCAGCAAGGTCATTTCCGCTTCATGCAGCGTGGCCTTGATGACGGGCGAACGGTCCATCGCCAGGTCCAGTTTCACACTGGCAGGCAACACCGCCTGCAACGCCGGGAGCTGCGCCTTGATCGCCGCCACCGTTTCGATGATGTTGGCCCCCGCCTGACGGTTGATGACCAGCAGCACCGCGGCGTCCTTGTTGAAGAAGCCGCTGTTGTAGCGGTCTTCCACCGAGTCCTTGACCTTGGCCACGTCCTTGAGACGCAGCGCCGCGCCATTCTGGTAATGGATGATCAGCGGCTCGTAATCCTTGGCCTTTTCCAGCTGGTCGTTGGCCTGCACCTGCCAGTTGTGGTCGGCGTTTTCCACGAAGCCCTTTGGCCGGCGAACGTTGGAGCCGGAAATGGTGGTGCGCACCTCGTCCAGCGACACGCCGTACTGATCCAGCAACTTGGGTTCCAGCTCCACCCGCACCGCCGGCAACGAGCTGCCACCGATCTGCACCTCGCCCACGCCGCTCACCTGGGACAGGCTCTGGGACAGGATGGTCGAGGCCATGTCGTACAGCTGGCCTTTTTCCAGCACATCGGAGGTCAGCGACAGCACCATGATCGGCGCCTGGGACGGATTGACCTTCTTGTAGGTCGGCATGCTGCGCATCCCGCTGGGCAACAGGTTGCGCGACGCGTTGATCGCCGCCTGCACCTCCCGCGCCGCACCGTTGACGTCGCGGTCCATGTCGAACTGCAGGATCACCCGCGTCGAGCCCTGGCTTGAGCGGCTGCTCATGGTGTTGACCCCGGCAATGGTGCCCAAGGACCGCTCGAGCGGCGTGGCCACGCTCGACGCCATGATTTCCGGGCTGGCGCCGGGCAGCGAGGCGCTGACCACGATCACCGGGAAATCCATGTTTGGCAGCGGCGAGACCGGCAGCAAGCCGAAGCTCAAGCCGCCCAACAGCATGATCGCCAGGCTCAGGAGCATGGTCGCGACGGGGCGGCGGATAAAGGGGGCCGAAAGGTTCATGAGCAGCTCCAAGCCACAGGCCGCAAGCTGCAAGCCGAAGCCGCGCCGCCTGTCAGCTTGAAGTCCGGCGCATGAAGGGTGCCGATCATACGGCCACCTCGGTCTTTTCGGCGCGACGGAACCTGCGCCCCATCCGGTCGAAGTACAGATAGATGACCGGCGTGGTGAACAGCGTCAGCACCTGGCTGACCAGCAAGCCGCCGACCATTACCAGGCCCAGTGGCTGGCGCAGTTCTGCGCCGGAGCCGGTGGCGAACATCAGCGGAATGGCGCCGAACAGCGCTGCCAGGGTGGTCATCAGGATCGGCCGGAAACGCAGCAGCGCAGCTTCGTAGATCGCAGTCTGCGGATCGATGCCGCGGTTGCGTTCGGCGTCCAGGGCGAAGTCGATCATCATGATCGCGTTCTTTTTGACGATGCCGATCAACAGGATGATGCCGATGATCGCGATCATGCCCAGGTCGTTGCCGCTCAGGATCAGCGCCAGCAAGGCGCCGATGGCCGCCGACGGCAGCGTCGAGAGGATGGTGATCGGGTGGATGTAGCTCTCATAGAGCACCCCCAGCACGATGTACATGGTCACCACCGCTGCCAGCACCAGCAACAGCGTACTGGACAGCGAGGCCTGGAACGCTTCGGCCGCGCCCTGGAACTGGGTCTGCACGCCGAGCGGCATGCCGATGTCCTGCTGCACCTGCTCGATCACCTTGACGGCTTCCCCCAGCGCCACACCGGGCGCCAGGTTGAACGACATGGTCACCGCCGGGAACTGGCCGATATGGGAGATCGCCAATTGCGCCTGACGCTGCTCGATGCGCGCCAGGCTCGACAGCTTGACCTGCCCGCCGTCGGTGGTCTTGACGTGAATCTGCTCCAGCGCCTTGGGCCCCAGATCGTTGCCCGCAGCAGCTTGCAGCACCACGCGGTACTGGCTGGCCTGGGTGTAGATGGTGGAGATCTGCCGCTGGCCAAAGGCGTCGTACAGCGCGTCGGTGATGTTGGACACCGAAACGCCCAGGCGGCTGGCCGCATCCCGGTCGATGTTCAGGTAAACCTGCAAACCCTTGTCCTGCAGATCGCTCGCCACGTCACTCAGCTCGGGGCGTTGCGCCAGTGCTTCTACCAGCCTGCCGCTCCACAGCGCCAACAGCTCGGAATCCGGCGACGACATGCTGAACTGATACTGGGTGCGGCTGACGCTGTCTTCGATGGTCAAGTCCTGGACCGGCTGCATGAACAGGCGGATGTCCGAGAGCTGGTCGACCTGCGGCTGCAGGCGCTGAATCACCTGGCTTGCCGAAAGATCACGCTCTTTGTGCGGCTTGAGGTTGATGAGCATGCGCCCGCTGTTCAGGGTCGCGTTGTCACCGTCCACGCCGATGTACGAAGACAGGCTGGCCACCGCCGGGTCCTGCAGGACAATCTTCGCCAGCGCCTGTTGGCGCTCGCTCATGGAGGCGAACGACACAGACTGCGGCGCCTCGGAAATGCCCTGGATCACCCCGGTATCCTGCACCGGGAAGAAGCCCTTCGGCACGGCCAGATACAGCAGAACGGTGATGCCCAGCGTGGCAATGGCGACCAGCAGGGTCAGCGGCTGATGCCTGAGCACCCACTGCAACTTGCGACCGTAAGCGGCGATCAGCCAGTCGATCCACACGCCGCTGGCATGGTAGAACCGGCCTTGGTCTTCTTCCTTGGGCTCGCGCTTGAGCAGCCGCGCGCACATCATCGGGGTCAGGGTCAGGGACACCACCAAGGAAATCAGGATCGCCACCGCCAGGGTGATGGCGAACTCGCGGAACAGCCGGCCGACCACATCGGCCATGAACAGCAGCGGAATCAGTACCGCGATCAGCGAGACGGTCAGGGAAATCAGGGTGAAACCGATCTGCCTTGCGCCCTTGAGAGCGGCCTGCAGTGGGGTCTGGCCCTCCTCCAGATGCCGTGAAATGTTCTCCAGCATCACGATGGCGTCGTCCACCACGAAACCGGTGGCGACCGTCATCGCCATCAGGGTCAGGTTATTGACCGAGAAGCCGGCCAGGTACATCACGCCAAAGGTACCGATCAGCGACAGCGGCACGGCCACCGAAGGAATGATCGTCGCACTCAGGCGGCGCAGGAACAGGAAGGTCACCAGCACCACCAGGACGATGGAGATCAGCAACTCGTGCTGCACGTCACTGACGGAGGCGCGAATAGTCTGGGTGCGGTCGGTCAGAACGGTGACGTCGATACCGGCGGGCAGGTTGTCGGTGATGCTCGGCAACAGCGCCTTGATCCGGTCGACCACCTCGATGACGTTGGCGCCGGGCTGACGCTGAATATTGAGCAGCACTGCCTGGTTCTCGTTGGCCCAGGCGGCCAGGCGTTCGTTTTCCGCACCGTCTGCAATCTGCGCCACGTCCTTGAGCCGCAGAGGCCCGCCATTGGCGTAGGCCAGGATCAGGTTGGCGTATTCGTCCGGAGACTTGAGCTGGTCGTTGGCGTCGAGCATCGACACCCGGGTCGGGCCGTCGAAGTTGCCCTTGGGGGTGTTGACGTTGGAGGCGCTGACCAGCGTGCGCACGTCCGAGAGGTTCAGGCCGTTGGCGGCCAGCGCCTCTGGATTGACCTTGATTCGCACCGCCTGGCGTTGGCCACCGGCGATGCTGACCATACCGACACCGCTGATCTGGGCGATCTTCTGCGCCATGCGCGTATCGACCAGATCATTGAGCTTGGGCAGCAGCATGGTCTTGGAGGTGATGGCCAGCGTCAGCACCGGCGTATCGGCCGGGTTGACCTTGTTATAGGTGGGCGGCGCGGGCAAATCGCTGGGCAGCAGGTTGGTGGCGCCGTTGATTGCCGCCTGCACTTCCTGCTCGGCGACATCCATGTTCAGGTCCAGGCTGAAGCGCAGGGTAATCACCGAGGCGCCGCCGGAACTGGTGGAGGCCATCTGGGTGAGCCCCGGCATCTGCCCGAACTGGCGCTCCAGCGGCGCGGTCACGGCACTGGTCATCACTTGCGGGCTGGCGCCGGGGTACAGGGTCATGACCCGGATGGTCGGGTAATCGACCTGCGGCAAGGCCGAAACCGGCAGCAGGGTGTACGCGATCAAACCTGCCAGCACGATGGCCAACATGCTCAGCGTGGTGGCGACGGGCCTGAGGATGAACAGGCGTGACAGGTTCATACGTTGCCTTTCTGCTCGGTGTCGGCGCCGGCCGACTCACCGGATTCCTTGGAGGGCTTGCCCTGCAGCTTCTGGCCGGGGGTGGCCGGAACGTCCTTGCTGTCGTTGACCACTTCCACGTCGCTGCCGTCTTTCAAGCGGTCGGTGCCTTCGAGCACCACACGATCACCGGCAACCAGGCCATCGGTGATGACGGTGGAGTTTTCATCGCTGGGGCCCGCCTTGATCTGACGAATCCGGACCTTCTTGTCGCCGTCCATGACGTAAACGAAGGTGCCGTTGACCCCGAACTGCACTGCTGCCGAAGGAATCAGCACGACGCTTTTCAGGGTGCTGGCCAACAGGCGCGCATTGACGAACTGATTGGGGAACAGCGATTCGCTTTCGTTCTCGAAGCGTGCCTTGAATTTCAGGGTGCCGGTGGTGATGTCGATCTGGTTGTCGATACTGGCCAGCACACCGCGGGCCTGCATTTTCACATCGCCACGGTCCCAGGCTTCCACCGGCAGCTTGTCGCCGCTGCGGTAGTGGCCGATAACGTCGGCCAGGTCTTTTTCGGGCAGGGTGAAGTTGACGGTGATCGGTTTGGTCTGGGTGATAACGGCCAGCGCCGTGGTGTCATTGGCGGCCACCAGGTTGCCGACATCCAGCTGACGCAGGCCGATGCGGCCGGAGATCGGTGCGCGAATCTGGGTGAAATCCAGGTTCAGCTTGGCGTCGCCCACGGCCGCCTGGTTGGTCTTGATGGTGCCCTGATACTGGCCGACCAGCGATTCGGCGGTGTCCAGCGTCTGTTTGGCGATGCTGTCTTCTTTATAGAGGTCGCGGTAGCGCTGCACGTCGATCTGCGCATTCTTGAGCAGCGCCTGATTCTGCATCAGCGTGCCTTCGGCCTGTTGCAGGGCAATCTGGTAGCTGCGCGGGTCGATCACCGCCAGCAAATCGCCAGCCTTGACCTGCTGCCCTTCCTGGAAGTTGATCTTGACCAGCTCGCCGGCCACCCGGCTGCGCACGTTGATGGTGTTCATCGCCGTGACAGTGCCCAGGGCTTTGTAATAGACAGGGAAATCGCCGGTGGTCGCAGGCGCCACACGCACCGGAACCGGCCCGGTCGCACCGCCAAAGCCCGGACGCTGACCGACCATTTTTCCCGCCCCGCCACTGCGGCTCGCGCCCTTGTGCGCCTGCTCGCCTTTCTGTGCGGTGGCGTCGGTTTTAGCAGCCGACGATTCTCCACCCAGGCGGGGCCAGAAGTGCCAGCAGACGCCTGCGACGATCAAGAGAACCAGCAGGCTGAACAGCCAGCGACGGGAGTTGCGAGGACCAGACGATTGCATGAATAAGTCAACCAGTGTGCGCGTGAGCGTCTTCGGAAGGCTGAACAATAAGCATAGATACCTGCCAAGCAAAGGGCCTTTACCGGCAATTTACCTAGTGCTTACTTTGGTAAGGTGCTGACGTGCAAATAAAAACGGCCTGATCGAGTCAGGCCGTTTTGTGTTGCGATGTATTGCCCGGATAACGCGGCCAATACGCAACAGACAACTTATTTCAGAACAGCCAGCGCGGCGTCGTAGTTCGGCTCCTGGCCGATCTCCGGGACCAGCTCGCTGTGCAGGACGTTGTCGTTTTCGTCAAGCACCACCACAGCGCGCGTGGTCAGGCCGACCATCGGGCCGTCGGCGATGGCAACGCCGTAGTTTTCCATGAAGTCAGCGCCACGCATGGTCGACAGGTTCTTCACGTTTTCCAGGCCTTCGGCGCCGCAGAAACGCGCCTGGGCGAACGGCAGGTCAGCGGAGATGCACAGCACCACGGCGTTGTTCAGGTCGTTGGCCTGGGCGTTGAACTTGCGCACGGAAGTGGCGCAGGTCGGGGTATCGACGCTTGGGAAGATGTTCAGCACTTTGCGCTTGCCGGCAAAGGTTTCCAGGGTCACGTCAGCCAGATCGCCACCGACCAGTTTGAAGGCAGGCGCCTTGCTGCCGACCTTTGGCAGTTCGCCGCTGATGTTTACCGGGGAGCCTCGACGAGTCACTTGAGCCATGAGCTGAGTCCTTATTCTGAAGTTGCGATTCTGAGGGTGCCGCAAGGGTGTTGCAAAAAAACGAAGTTAACCACGAAACCGGTGGGCCACCTACCGCTATACATGAATTTATTGTCAGCGAATGTGCTCTGCATCGGCCCTGTCGAGCAGGCCAGGCCGCGCACACAACTCCACCAGCCAGTCGACGAACACCCTCACCCGCCGGGACATCTGCCGGTGCGCCGGGTAAAGCGCCGTCAGGGCCAGTGTCGGCTGCGGCACAGTGGCGAGCACCTCGACCAACTCGCCTCGGATCAAAGGTTCGGCGGCATGGTAATACGGCGTCTGCACCAGCCCGTATCCAGCCTTGCAGGCCGCCAGATAGCCATCGGCACTGTTGGTGGCCAGGGTCTTGGCCAGGCTGATTTCCTGATCCCTGCCGTCTACGACGAACTCCAGGCCATAACGTTTATTGGAGGTCGCAGAAAAGTATTCGATGATCTTGTGCCCGCTCAGGTCCGCCAGGGTTCGCGGCACGCCAGCGCGTGCCAGATAAGCGGGACTGGCGCAGATCACCTGACGCATCTGCGCCAGGGGCCTTGCCATCAACGAATGGTCCAGCGGCTGGCCACCCCGTATGACGCAATCGAAGCCTTCGCGAATCAGATCCACCGGGCGGTCGTTCATGCCCATTTCCAGTTCAAGCCCTGGATAGCGCTCGGTGAACTCCGGCAGCGCAGGCATCACGATCAGCCGACCAACGCCTGCGGGCATGTCCACCCGCAACACGCCCTGGGGCTGTCGGGCGACTGAAGAGAACGCAGATTCGGCATCGTCCAGATCATTGAGCAGGCTGACGCAACGCTGGTAGTACGCCTGCCCGTCCAGCGTCGGCGTGACCTGCCGCGTAGTGCGCAGCAGCAGTTGCACGCCTAGATAGGCTTCCAGTTGCTTGATCAGGATGGTCACCGAGGCGCGGGGCATGTGCAGGCTGTCCGCCGCTTTCGCGAACCCGCCCAATTCGACGATCCGGGTGAAGGCACGCATGGCGTTGAGGCGGTCCATTCGGGGCTCCGGTTTGGGCATTGTTTAGAAATTACCAATAGTGAAAGCATTTTTAGCCGGTTTATCAAGATTCTTTCGAGGCGCAACAATGGGTGGGTATTCAATCCGGAAAAGGAACTCGACATGCAAACGCGTCAACTCGGCAAGAACGGACCACAGGTTTCGGCATTAGGCCTTGGCTGCATGGGCATGACTGACTTCTACACCACAGGCACCGACACCCGTGAAGCCGTGGCCACGATCCACCGCGCGCTGGAGCTGGGCGTCAACTTCTTCGATACCGCCGACATGTACGGCCCGCACACCAACGAAGAGCTGCTCGGCAAGGCGCTGGCCGGCAAGCGCGACCAGGCGTTCATCGCCAGCAAGTTCGGCATCGTGCGTACCCCGGGCGATGCTGCGGCCCGGGGTGTCAACGGCAGCCCGGAATACATCCGCGCGGCCATCGACGGCACCTTGAAGCGGCTGAACATCGACACCCTGGACCTGTACTACCAGCACCGCATCGACCCGAACATCGCCATCGAGGAGTCGGTGGATGCGCTGGCTGATCTGGTCAAGGCGGGCAAGGTGCGTTATTTGGGGCTCAGCGAGGCATCGGCCAACACGCTGGAGCGGGCGCAGAAGATTCATCCGATTGCCGCGCTGCAAACCGAGTACTCGTTGTGGAGTCGTGAACCCGAAGAAAATGGCGTGCTGGAAACCTGTCGCCGTCTGGGGATTGCTTTCGTGCCCTACAGTCCGCTGGGGCGTGGGTTTCTGACCGGCACACTGAGAACCCCGGACGATTTTGCCGCCGACGACTACCGCCGCAGCAGCCCGCGGTTTCAGGGGGAAAACTTCAGCAAGAACCTGTTGCTGGTGGAGAAGGTGCAGCAACTGGCCAGGGATAAAGGCGTTACGGCCGGGCAATTGGCGCTGGCCTGGGTGCTGGCGCAGGGCAACGACGTGATTCCGATTCCGGGGACCAAACAGCGCAAATACCTGGAGGAGAACGTCGCGGCGCTGGACGCGAAGCTCAGCGGGGCGGAGCTGCAGGCGCTCAAAGACCTTTTCCCGGTGACGGCGGTGGCCGGTGGACGATATCCGGAGGCGGCGCTCAAGTTGGTTCACGGGTAGGCACTCAGGTCCATTAGCCTCATGTAGCAGTCCGGCTTGCCGGCGTCCTGGTGCGTAGCACCAGTAGAATCTGACACCTTAAGAGTGTCAGGCAAACCGCGCCCGCAGGATTTACTGCCGCTTGGCGGCAGAACGCCGGCAAGCCGGACTGCTACGATCCCGATCGAGGCTTCGGTGCGTTGAACTAGAAATCCCGCTTGTAGAAAATATCCAGCGAGCTGGCCACGCCGCCTGCCGCTTCCAGATACACCTTCTTGCTCAGCATGTAACGCAATGCAATGGTATTGGCAGGTTCGAACACCCCTACCCCGTAACGCAAACTGAGTTTGTCGGTGATCTTGCCGCTGGCGACCACTGAGGTCTTGTCGCCACTGCCGGAGGTATCCAGATCGAAATCCTTGATGCCCAGCCCGGAAGCCAGCTTGCCAGCCGTCGATGAACTGCCTGCCAATCCCAGTGCCAGCGCTGCCTGGGCCATCATGTTGTTGTCTTCGCCGTTGGTGCTCAGCGGCCTGCCCAGCACCAGGTACGAAAGCGCCTGCTCCTGACTCATGGCCGGCTCCGAGAACACCGTGGTGGTGGGCTGCTCGGCGCTGCCAGTCAGACGGATACCCGCGATCACGTCATCGGTCTGGCGAATCGCTTCAATGTCCAGGTATGGCTGATCCAAGGGCCCTGCGAACAGCAGTCGCGCCTTGCGAATGGTCAGGCGCTGGCCGTAGGCGCGGTAGCGGCCATCGTTGAGGTTCAGCTCGCCACGGGTGTCGAGATTGTCGCCAATGTGCACATGCCCGGCCAGGTTAGCGGTCAATCCGAACCCGCTGAAACTCAGTTTGTCCTGCCCCACCTCGACATTCACATCCATGGCGATGGCCATCGGCGGCTTGCCTTCCTTGGTCTGCGCGCCGACGATCACCGTGTCATCGGACACCTTGACCGTCGACGGCGGCAATTGGCGAACCGTTATCTCCCCCTTGGGAATCAGCACCTTGCCTGACACCGCCAGCCGGTCGTTGAACAAGGTGATTTTCAGATCCGGCGCAGCTTCCAGCTTGGCGTAGGGTTCTACGGTGACAGGCAGGCGCGAGCCCTGCAGGGCGATGTTGACGTCCAGCCCCTGAACCCAGGCCACATGCCCGCCGATGCTGCCCTGCCCGGCTGCGCCGCTGCTCCAGTTACCCTTGAGCTGCACGTTCTCGCCGGCGATCAACGCCTGCACATTGAGTTTTTCCAGGCTGATCGGCAGTTCCGGCCCCGACACCTCGCCGTCGCTCAGGGTCACGTTGCCGTTGATCTGAGGGGCCAGCAGGCCACCGGTGATCCGGCCATTGCCGCTGAGCTTGCCGTTGAGTTTTTCAACCATGGGCACGAATGGACGGGCCACCGAAACATCCAGCCCGCTGAGATTGAAGTCGCCGCTGACGGTCTTGTTTTTCGCCAATGGGTCGATGCTGAGGCGAGCGATCAGATCACCCAGCTTGCCACCGCGAAAATCGAGGCTGGTGTCGACCTTCTTCGGCGCCAGGTTGCTGGTCAGCTTGAGCGCCTGATAAGGGAAGTCCAGCCACTGGCCCTTGTCCCTGACTCGCAGCGTGCCGCCACTGGCGTCAACCACGATCTGGCCCTTGGGGCCTGAGGCCGGAACGTCCAGTTGGACGTCGGCGTTGAGCAGACCTTTCCAGGCGAAGTCCTTGGGCAACCACTGCGCCAGGCTATCCAGCGGGAACTGCTTGAGGTGGTAGCGCAGGCGCGGGTCGGGCATCAGGCGCTGGTCTTCGCCGCACAGGCTGGCATTGCCGGACAGCCAGCAATGGGCGCCGAAGTTGATCTTGCCGTCGGCCAGACGCTCAAGCTTTGCCGGTTGCTGGAGTTTCCAGTCCTGTCCGCCCGTCTGCACATCGCCGCTGGCCAGGCGTCCGCGCCAGTTGCCCTTGTCCAGGTTGCCGTCCAGCGCCAATGCCAGCTTGAGCAGCGGGCCTTGCAAGCCAAGCTTGACCTGCTGGCGCTTGATATCGCCCTGCCCGTCAACCGTCAGCGCACCCAGCGCGGTGTCGCCGGCCTGGATGCCGGTGGTCTTGAGTTCGATGTTCGCGCGCTGGGCGCTGTCCAGTTTTGCGGCGAGATTCAGGCTTTGCAGCTTGTTGGTTTCATAGGCCAGTTGCGAGCCTTGCAGACCCAGTTGCCCTTGCGGCGCCTGCAACGTACCGGCCAGGTCCAGCCGGCCCTTGACCTGCCCCTGCAAGCGCGGCCAGAGCTGGCCCAGACGCGGCAGGTTGATGTCCACCTGCCCCGCCAGCTTCTGCTGCAAGCTGCCACTGCCCTGAATGCGGTTGTCGCCCAGGCGGATTTCCAGGGCACCGAGGTTCCATTTGTCCCCCGTGCCATCGGCCTTGGTCTGCAACACGGCAGGCTGCCCGCGCAGCCGGCCCTTGAGGTCCAGGTCGGCGGTGAGATTCAATTGTTCGTTCCTGAACGTGCCCTTGCTGCGCAACGGGCCGGCAAGCGAGCCCGGCAGCTCCGCTACCCAATACGAAGGGTCGATGGCGCTGAGGTCCAGCGCGGTGTCCCAGCCGATGCCATCGGCGAACTGCAGGTTCAGATGGCCCGTGGCCTTGCCCTGCCCGGCCACCAGTTCGAGCTGCGGCAGGAAAATCTGGTGCAGATCGCCGCTGAACGGGCTTTGCAGGCTGAAAGGTCCAGCCGGGCCTTTGAAATCCCCCGCAAAGTTGCCCAAGTATTTGCCGTCGGTGTAGGACACCTCGCCCTTGAAGCTGTGAACGCTGACCTGAGGCTCGTCGATCACCGGGTACAGGCGATGCCAGGGGAAATCCAGCCAGTCGATTTTAGCCTCGGCATTAAAGCCTTTTTGCCAGTCCAGCGTGCCACTGAGTTTGAGCCGCTGCTCGTTGCTCGCGGTGAGTTCCAACGTGCCTATCTGTGCGCCCTTGGCATCGACCCGGCCCTGCAACATCAGCGTCACCGGCCCCTGCTCGGCAGGAAGCGTGGCGTTACCCAGGATCCCATAGCCCTGGGCCAGATCGCCTTTGGCATTGAGGGTCAGCTTGTTCAGTTGCAGGGTGTCGGGCAGATCATCGGCGGGCTTGAAAGCGTCACTGGTGATCGCCACTTCGGCGGGCAGGTTTTCCCCCAGCGGCTGTAACTGGCCCACCAGCTGGGCATCGATGTAGCCGCTGGTTCGGGCGTTGAGGTTGAGGGTCTTGAGCAAGTCGCCGCTGACGTCGAGCGTCAGCGACAACGGCTTGCCGCCGATATCAGGCAGCTTGACCTGCCCTTGGGCAGTCAACGGCCAGTCGGCGACCGGTTTCAGCAGGCCGCTCAGGTCCAGAATGATATCGTCGCGCTGGGCATGCACCGAGTCGATTTTCAGCCCGTCAGCGGTCCAGTGCGCCGCCAGATGCAGGTCGCGCGCCTGCTCGCTGCCATCCAGGTGCAGGCTGCCGACCTGCACCTGACCAAGCTCGATGGCCAATGGCAACTTCAGATCGGGCAAGGTGATCGGGCCGCTGCCGGGCTCATCTGCCGAAGGCGCAAAGTGCATGCGGATGTCGCCTGCCTGCAAGGTGTCGATGCACAGGGTCATGCGGGTCAGGCACGCCGGCGACCAGTCGAATACCGGCGCATCGACCTCGACCTTGCTCTCGCCGCTCTGCCACACTAAGGAATCGGCTTGCCAGCGGCCACCCAGATGGCCGCTGAAGTTCTCGACCTGCATCCCGGGCACCCAGCCCAGCACCATACGGCTGCCCGATTGAGTGCCCAGGATCATTCCGACGCCCACAACCACCAGCAGCATCAGTGCCAGCAGGGTCAGCCCGGTAATGATTGCAATACGTTTCAACAATGCCGTACTCGTCACAGTTCAGGTCCCATCGAGAAGTGCAGACGAATACCGCCGTCATCATCCAGTGCGTGCGCCAGGTCCAGCCGCAACGGCCCGACCGGTGAAACCCAGCGCACGCCGATACCGACACCGGTTTTCAGGCTGGGGAAATCAAGTGAGTTGAAAGAGTTGCCCTCGTCGATGAACGCCGCCACCCGCCACTTCTCGGCAATCGAGTATTGATACTCGGCGCTACCGGCCACCATGTAACGGCCACCGATCTTGTCGCCGTCGGAGTTTTCCGGGGACAACGACTGATAGTCATAGCCGCGCACACTCTGATCGCCACCGGCAAAAAAACGCAGCGAAGGCGGAATGGATTTGTAACCGTTGGTGGCGGTCCCGCCCACCTGAACACGCCCCAGAAAACGGTGGTTCTGGGCGATGGTGGTCAGCCCTTTGACGAGGGCGGTGCCGTGCAGCACGTTGGCGTCCGATCCCAGACCCTCCTTCGCCACCTGAGTCTCGAACTGCAAGCGATAGCCGTTGTGCGGGTCGATGCGGTTGTCGCTGCGCAGGTAGGAATAGCTGACGCCCGGCATCAACAGGGTGCTCAGGCCGGCGTCGTTACCCAGGCGATACTCCTCGCGCTGCCATTTTAGGGAAATCACTCGTTCCCAGCCGCTTGGCAACTTGCTGTGCCACTCGGGACCGACCGTCAGCAGTTTACTGAGGCTGTCAGTGTTGGCGATCTCTTCGTACTGGTAGCCGCCGGCAAAGCGGAGCTTGTCAGTCAGCGGAGGATCCAGCGGAATGTCATAGAACAGGCCGACGTTCTGCCGCGGCGCGGACAGTTCTGATTCGATGCCATAACTGTGGCCCTGCGGATTGACCCAGTGCCGCGTCCAGTTGGCCTTGACCCTCGGGCCCACGTCGGTGGAATACCCGACACCCAGGCCCATGGTGCGCGGCTTGCGGGTTTGCAGCTGAACAGCCACCGGAATCACCTGGCCTTGGGCGTCGGTGGGCGACGCATCGACCCGTACACCTTCGAAATAACCGCTGGACTGCATGGCTTGGTTGAGTTCGGCAATCAGCTCGGAGTCATAGGGGGTGTTTTCCTTGAACGGAACCATGCGCTTGAGCAGGTCCTCGTCGAAAGGCGCATCGCCGCTGAAGATGACCTTGCCAAGGGAAAAACGCGGGCCGCTGTCGTACACCAGCTCGATGTCGGCCCCCCCTGCCCGGGGATCGACCGACAGACGTTGAGTGACGAACCGACCGTTAAAGAAGCCATAGCGCGCCGCCTGATTCTGGATCAGTTTCTTGGCGTCTTCGTAGTTGCCATGGTTAAGCACAGCGCCGGTTTTGAGCGCGTCACTCTTGGGTACCCTGAATGCCTTGAGCTGGCTGGCCGGGCCTTCGATGCGCACTGTCACGTTGCGCAGGTGCACCGGCTCGCCCGATTGCACGCTCAGGATCAGATGCAGGTTCTTGTCGATGCGTTTGACTTCGCTGTCGACCTGCGCCTGGTAATAACCCAGGGCCTGCGCTGCTTTCTGCGCCTGTTCGACGGCCCCCACGCTGAAACGCTCGAGCGCCTGCTCATCACGCTCACCGAGGCTGCCCACATACCCTTCAATGTTGGATTTGAGCGCGGAATTGGACGGTTTTATCTTCACATCCAGCTGCGCATCGGCAAAAACCGCGCAACTGGAAACCATCAGGAGAAAACCACTGGTGAATCGACCGGGAAACTTCATAGGCGCGGATGCTACACGAGCGGCGGGCGATGCTGAAACCCGCGGGAATTGAGAATTAATCCGCGGTCAAGCCATGGAACCCAGTGAAACCTGTGGATTGGGGTGGAAAAACACATGCTCTCGGACAGGTCCTACAGCAATTTCACCGATTTCCTCGTAGCCCTGTCTCCGATAGAAGTCCAGATATTTGCCATTTCCGGTGTCGAGCACCACCCCTTGGGAGTGTTCGTCCACGGCGCACCAGTCATGCAGCGCTTGCAGTAGATGTTCGCCATAGTGCTGGCCCTGGAAGTCCGGGCGAATACCGAGCAGGGGCAACACGTGCACTGCATCCGAGGGCAGGCAGGCCAGCACCGACTGGTAATACTCCAGATAGCGCTGGGTGCAGCGCAATCCGGCCCCCATGACCATGCGCAAGCGCCAGGCCCAGCTTTCGGTGATGCCCAGGCGACGCTGGGGCGGCGCGATCAGGGCCACGCCGATCAGGCGATCTTCTACGAAGAGACCTAAGGCCGGCATGTCCTGGACGAAGTGTTGCTTGACCAGCTCGCGGATGGTCGCCCGCACCCGTTGCTCGTACCCGGGACGCGTTGATTCGAACAGCCACTCAAAGCTGGGCTCGTGTCGATACGCCTGATACAACAGGGAGCGCGCTTCTCTGGAGTAGCCGCTGTCCAGTTGACGAATTTCGGCAGGGGCATTCGTTGATTCAGGCATGTGGTCCGTTCCTTTCCATGGCGACCTGGCGCGATTGGCCGGTCCGCTGGTTTCAACACTTCGAGTGACTGGCTCCCACGACAGTTCCGGCAAGTTTCACCTGCGTTTCCTACAGCGTAGCAGGCGGCCTGCAGTCCGAGATTGTGCCTTGGCGCTGGCCGTTGGCAGCGTGCTCAGCTAGCATCGCTTTTTGTTTTGTGCCGGGACTTGCGTCTATGAAAATTGTTTCTTTCAACATCAACGGCCTGCGCGCCCGTCCGCATCAGCTGGCGGCGCTGATCGAAAAACACCAGCCCGACGTCATAGGCCTGCAGGAAACCAAGGTCTCGGACGAACAGTTCCCGCAGGCGGAAATCGAAGCGTTGGGCTATCACGTTCACTTCCACGGCCAGAAAGGCCACTACGGCGTCGCCCTGCTCTCTCGCCAGGCGCCGCTGAGCCTGCACAAGGGCTTCGATACTGACGATGAGGAAGCCCAGCGCCGTTTCATCTGGGGCACTTTCGCCGATCGCAACGGCTTGCCAGTGACGATCATGAACGGCTATTTCCCACAGGGTGAAAGCCGCGACCACCCCACCAAGTTTCCGGCCAAGACCAGGTTCTACGCTGACCTGCAACAGCTGCTGGAAACGCGCTTCAGCAACGATCAGCCTTTACTGGTGATGGGTGACGTGAACATCTCCCCCGAAGACAGCGACATCGGCATCGGCCCCGACAACGCCAAACGCTGGCTGAAAACCGGCAAGTGCAGCTTTCTGCCGGAAGAGCGCGAGTGGATGGCCAAGCTCAAGAACTGGGGCCTGGTGGACAGCTTCCGTCATTTGTATCCGGAAGTGATCGACCGGTTCAGTTGGTTCGATTACCGCAGCCGTGGTTTCGAAGACGAGCCCAAGCGTGGCCTGCGCATCGACCTGATCATGGCGTCCCACGGCCTGCAACCGAGGATCAAGGCCGCCGGTGTCGACTATGAATTGCGCGCAATGGAAAAACCTTCGGATCACGCGCCGATCTGGCTGGAATTGAGTTAAGCCGCAACTGGCTCGCAGCGTTGGTTAATCTGTGGGAGCGAATTTATTCGCGAGGCAATGTGAGATCCGATGAATCTCTGTTGGATGCGCTTGCCCCTCGCGAATGAATTCGCTTCCACAGGAGATCATAGGGCGGCCTCAAAGCTGTCATATTGTTGCAACGCCACTGTCTTATTCTCCGGCAACTTTTGTTTACTAGAAGATGCCGCTCATGCAGCGCACTGTTCTACTTTCCACTCTCATCGCGGCCACCCTGGCAGCACTGATCCCTTTCTTCGCAAACGCTGACGCCCTGCCCGTCCCCGCCGACGGCGCGCCCGCGTTGCGCATTCAAGGCTCCAACACCATTGGCGCTCAACTGGGTCCGGCATTGGTCATGGGATTGCTCGGCGAACAAGGCGCACGCGCCATCGAGCTGCAACCGGGGGCACGTCCCAATGAAACCCGTGTCGTCGGCCAACTGCCGTCCGGGGAGAATGTCCGCATCGACATTGCCGCTCACGGCTCAAGCACAGGCTTCAGCGCTCTGAAAAACAATCACGCAGACCTCGCCGCCTCTTCCCGACCCATCCGGGACAGTGAGGTCAGCGACCTTTCGGCACTGGGCGACCTGCGCAACACCAAAGCCGAACAAGTAATCGCCATCGACGGCGTGGCGGTGATTCTCAACCCGGGCAACCCCGTCCGGGCGCTCTCCACCGCGCAACTGGCCGGGATCTTCAGCGGCGAGATCCACGACTGGGAACAGGTGGGCGGCACCGGTGGTGCTATCCATCTTTACGCCCGCGACCAGCAGTCAGGCACCTTCGACACCTTCGCCGAACTGGTACTGGGCAAATTTGGCAAAACGTTGAGCGTCGAGGCGAAACGTTTCGAGTCCAGCGAAGGCCTTTCCGACGAGGTCAGCCAGGACCGACAAGGCATCGGCTTCATCGGCCTGCCCTACGTGCGCAGAGCCAAGGCCGTGGCGATCATCGATGGCGACTCAAGTCCCCTGCTGCCCACCGTCAGCCTGATTGCGACCGAGGACTACCCATTGTCCCGCAGGTTGTATCTGTACCTTGCGCCCGACAGCAAACAGCGCTGGGCCAAGGCACTGGTGCGCTTTGCCCAGAGTCCGCAGGGCCAGTCCATCGTCGCGCAGAATGGTTTTGTCGCCCAGACCGTGCAGGCGGTGAAAGTACGCCCTACCCAGGCAATGCCAATGCAATATCAGGAACTGACCCGCGAGGCCGAGCGCCTGTCGGTCAATTTCCGCTTCGCCCAGGGCAGCGCCACGTTGGACTCCAAGGCCCGACTCGATCTGAAGCGGGTGGTCGACTACCTCAAGACCCATGACAAGCTGAACCAGAAAGTCACGCTGGTGGGATTTGGTGATAGCAAGAGTGACCCGGCGCGGGCGCAGTTGCTGTCCAGGCTACGGGCGATGGCCGTGCGCCGGGAACTGCTGAAAAGCCAGGTGATCCTGCGCGATGTGCAGGGCTTTGGCGACGAGATGCCGGTAGCGGCGAATGATGCCGATGAAGGCCGGATCAAGAATCGGCGGGTTGAGGTGTGGGTGGAGTGACCGCGCTCCTGTAGGAGTGAGCTTGCTCGCGATAGCGGAGTGTCAGTCGAACTTTCGTCTGCTGACAGAATGCTATCGCGAGCAGGCTCACTCCTACAGGAATTATGTTGAGGTCAGGAACGCATCAGCTCTTTAGGCACATATTTGCCCACTTCATATTTGCCAATCGCCGCCCGGTGTACCTCATCCGGGCCGTCCGCCAGACGCAGGGTGCGCTGCATGGCGTACATGTAGGCCAGCGGGAAATCGCCGCTGACCCCGGCACCGCCGTGGATCTGGATCGCCCGGTCGATCACCCGCAGCGCCACGTTGGGCGCAACCACCTTGATTTGGGCGATTTCACTTTTGGCCACTTTGTTGCCAACCGTATCCATCATGTACGCAGCCTTGAGCGTCAACAGCCGCGCCATGTCGATTTCCATCCTGGAATCGGCGATCTTGTCAATATTACCGCCCAAACGCGCCAATGGCCTTCCGAACGCCGTGCGCTGGACCGAGCGTTTGCACATCAGCTCCAGCGCGCGCTCAGCCATGCCGATCGAGCGCATGCAATGGTGAATCCGCCCCGGCCCCAAGCGGCCCTGGGCAATCTCGAAACCGCGCCCCTCCCCCAGCAGCACGTTCTCGTACGGCACTCGCACGTTTTCGAACAGCACCTCGGCGTGACCATGGGGTGCATCGTCATACCCGAACACAGGCAATGGCCGCACGATCTTCACGCCGGGGGTGTCGACAGGCACGAGGATCATCGAATGCTGCTGGTGACGCGGCCCATCAGGATTGCTCAGCCCCATGAAGATCAGGATCTTGCAACGCGGATCGCAGGCACCGGAGGTCCACCACTTGCGGCCATTGATGACCCACTCATCGCCTTGGCGCTCGGCCCGCGCTGCCATGTTGGTGGCATCCGAGGACGCCACGTCCGGCTCGGTCATGGCAAATGCCGAGCGGATCTCGCCACGCAACAAAGGCTCAAGCCACTGCTGCTTTTGTGACTCGCTTGCGTAACGCACCAGTACTTCCATGTTGCCGGTGTCCGGTGCAGAGCAGTTGAACGGCTCAGGCCCCAGCAGCGAACGGCCCATGATCTCGGCCAACGGGGCGTACTCAAGGTTGGTCAGCCCCGCACCCAGTTCCGATTCAGGCAGAAACAGATTCCACAGACCTTCGGTTTTGGCCTTGGCCTTGAGCTCTTCCATGATAGCGGTGGGCTGCCAGCGATCGCCTTCGGCCACCTGCCGCTCGAACACCGGCTCAGCCGGATACACATAGGCGTCCATGAACGCCGTGACGCGCTCGCGCAATTCCTGGACCTTGGGGGAGTAAGCGAAATCCATGGGCAGCTACCTTCTGAAGAGGTGTTTCAAAACATGCCGAGGATGCTAGAACACGCCCTTCCATTTATCTAACCTATTCTCGGCGTGTATAAACATTCATCACTGATATATGATTGCCCCGTTCATGCACGAACGTCCCAAAATAAAAAATCAGCCAGAGGCGCAAAGCAATGAATCTGAGCAAGGTCGATCTCAACCTCTTTATTGTGTTTGACGCCATCTACACAGAAGCCAACCTGACCCGCGCTGGCCAGATCGTTGGCATCACTCAGCCTGCAGTCTCCAACGCGCTGGCACGGCTTCGGGAAACCTTCAACGACCCGTTATTCGTGCGCACGGCCCAAGGCATGGTGCCCACCCCCATGGCCCAGAACATCATCGGCCCGGTGCGCAATGCCCTGTCGCTGTTGCGGGTGTCGGTGCAGGAAAGCCGCATCTTCAACCCCCTGCAGGCCGTCAAGAACTACCGCATCAGCATGACCGACCTCACTGAGGCGGTGATTCTGCCAGTGCTGTTCCAGCGCCTGCGTCGCCTGGCGCCAGCGGTGACCATCGAGAGCTTCCTCTCCAGGCGCCGGGAAACCACCAAGGAACTGGCCGCCGGCCGGCTGGACTTTGCCGTGGACGCGCCGCTCAACACCGACCCACAGGTGCGCCATGTCAAGCTGATGGAAGACCAGTACGTATGTGCCATGCGTCGCGGCCACCCGCTGGCGCAGAAGCAGAGCATTACCCTGGATGAGTATCTGTCTGTGGCCCATATCCACATTTCCAGCCGCCGCAGTGGCCTGGGTTATGTGGACCTGTCCCTGGGGAAAATGGGTATCCAGCGCAAGATCGCCCTGCGTTCGCAGCATTACCTGATGGCGTCCCAGGTCCTGCAACAGACCGACATGGTCATGACCGTTCCCGAACGTTTCGCACGGCGCAATGACTTGCATTTCGTGTACCTGCCAGTCAATGACGTGCCCACCGTGGAAACCCACTTGTACTGGCACGAAAGCACCGATCAAGACCCCGCGAATCGCTGGATGCGTGAACAGATCATTGAACTGTGCCAGTTGGTGACAGCGCAGGAGCGGAAACTTGAGAAAGAACTTGAAGTGGCGGTTAAATAATTATTTATCAATGTCTTAGGATAACTATCTAACACAGCTTATAGGTGGCAACCATCCAGCGCGGTCCTTACATTCCGTGCTTTTGCTTTGCTTTTGCTCTTCCTACGCAATAGTCCAGTCACCGCCGAACGCGACGTTAAGGCGCCAGGCCGAACGCAGGTGTCGCGCAGTGGGTTGAGCGGCAGGAAGCCGCGAAAGCCGTGCAGGCCATGGATGGCCCATCACGGCGGCCCCACGGAGCGAGGCCTGCGTGAGGGAACCGAGACGAAGTCGCGGCCCAGCCTGTCGCAAATGGCTTTGGTTACTTTCCCCGAAAGGAAAGTGACCCGCCGTAATGGCGGAAAGGTGACTCAGCGCCGCCATTGCAAATGGATATGCTCACCAGAATCCGTGCCACTGGCATTGCGGGCAGATCCATTACCGAGTGCACTGCACCTAAGGATTTCGCCCCCTCGGGCGACCTACTTTCTTTCGGGAAAGTAGGCAAACCATTTGCGACAGGCTGGGGTCCTCCTTCGTCGGACTTCCCTCGCTCCGGCGCCGCTCCGGGGGCACGCCGTGATGGGCCATCCATGGCCCGCACGGCTTTCGCGGCTTCCTGCCGCTCATCCCCCTCCACGACACCTGCGCTCGGCCTGGCGCCTTTACGTCGCGTTCAGCGGTGTCTGGACTATCGCGCACGAAGATCAAAATCAAAATCCAAAGCACACCACCGACTCGTAGCAGCACGGCTTGCCGGCGGGGGCGGCCTCATGATCGCCGACGCCGGCAAGCCGGACTGCTACGGGGCGGGCGGTGTTTCGCGGGGGCGATCTTGAGATCGCCGACGCCGGCAAGCCGGACTGCTACGAGGCGCATGGCAATGCCTGAGCCATCGCGCACAGGCTTGACGTTTACGTTAAGGTCGCCGTAGCTTACCCCTCAAGCACCCTCCTTCGAGCTTCCCATGAGCAACCCGACCTACAGCATCTCCGACCTCGCCCGCGAGCTGGACATCACCACCCGCACCATCCGCTTCTACGAAGAACAAGGCATGCTCAGCCCCGAGCGCCGTGGCCTGGAACGCATCTATTCGGCCAAGGACAAAGTCACGCTCAAACTCATCCTGCGCGGCAAACGCATCGGTTTTTCCCTCGCCGAATGCCGCGACCTGATAGGCCTGTACGACCCCACCGGCGACAACCAGAAGCAACTGACCACCATGCTGCTGAAAATCGCCGAACGCCGCGCGCAGCTGGATCAGCAGTTGCTGGACATCCAGCAGATGCAGCTGGAACTGGATACCGCCGAAGAACGCTGCAAAATCGCGCTGGGCAATTCAGTTTCATAACAACAATTTAACGACGAATCCTCGAACCATCCTCACCCTAGGAGCACTGCCATGTCCCTTCCCCAAAGCGTACGTCTGGTCGAGGTAGGCCCAAGAGACGGGCTGCAGAATGAAGCGCAGCCCATCAGCGTGGCCGACAAGATCCACCTGGTGGATGACCTGACAGACGCAGGGCTGAGCTATATCGAGGCCGGCAGCTTCGTATCGCCCAAATGGGTGCCGCAAATGGCCGGATCCGCCGACGTGTTTTCCGGCATCCAGCGCAAGGACGGGGTCACCTACGCTGCCCTCGCCCCCAACCTGCGGGGCTTCGAAGATGCACTGACGGCAGGCGTGCGTGAAGTCGCTGTATTCGCGGCGGCCTCCGAGGCGTTTTCCCAACGCAATATCAACTGCTCGATCAGCGAAAGCCTTGACCGCTTCCTGCCGATCATGGAAGCAGCGCGCCTGCACGGCATCAAGGTGCGCGGTTACGTCTCCTGTGTGCTGGGCTGTCCGTACGAAGGCGTCGTTGCGCCCAAACAGGTGGCGGCGGTCGCGAACGAACTGTTTGCCATGGGCTGTTACGAAGTGTCACTGGGCGACACCATCGGCACGGGCACCCCGGGCGCGACCCGCGAGCTGTTCGATGTGGTCGCCGGGCAGATTCCCCGCGGGCGGCTGGCCGGGCATTTCCACGACACCTATGGCCAGGCGCTGGCGAACATCTACGCCAGCCTGCTGGAAGGCGTCCAGGTGTTCGACAGCTCCGTGGCCGGGCTGGGTGGCTGCCCTTATGCCAGGGGCGCCACCGGCAATGTCGCCAGTGAAGACGTGGTGTACATGCTTGAGGGCCTGGGGATCAAAACGGGGATCGACCTGAACAAACTGATAGGCGCCGGGCAACGAATCAGTCAGGTGCTGGGCCGCGCCAACGGCTCCAGGGTGGCAAAGGCACGTTTGTCGGCCTGATGTGCGACAACTTGTCACAGAGTGTTACCCTGCTCGACAATGAGGTGCTGGAAACGGGTAACACGGAAACACACAGGTCTGATTTCAGCCGCTGGCCAAATCCCTGATATCCCGCAAAGCCCCGGTTTCCGGGAACCTGCAAAAGTTGGCATGGCATCTGCTATGTCTTACGTACAACAAAAATAAAAAATTGTGACAACCCAATAAAAACAAGACGTATCGGCTCTGACATAACAAGAACAACACGGACAGAGACGCAGCTAACTGATTTTTTTGGAGCGGATCGTTTTGTGAGACCTCTGGTCTCTCAACCGGACAGAGAACAATAAAACTGCCCCAAGGCAGCTACCTACCGGGTGAATCGCAAGATCGAAGCAGTATCAGCGCTCAAAAAAATACGTTTGCTCTTCGCCCCGGATGGGGGTCGCTCAAAAAGCAAAAAAGGTCTGGCCACCAAAAACAACAACAGGCCGCCTAAAAACAAAAAAGAGCATGCAACGATTTGGAGGGGAGCCCAGGCTCCCCTTCATGCTGTCTGGCGTTCAGAAAACTCTCCCTTCATGACAATACCGATCCCGTAGCAGCACGGCCGGGCGGCGCTCCGCTTGCCCGCGGGAGCGGTGGATCAGTCACTAATGCGTCGTCTGACACGCTGCCCCCGCCGGCAAGCCGTGCTGCTACGGTGCGTGTAGACCCCTTCACTTTCTTCATATAACCAGCGTTGACATCGATTGCGCTCAGGTTTACGTTAACGTAAAGGTCATTTACACCCTTCCTGACAGCCCCTCCAAAAACAACAAGGGAACGCAGTCTCATGAACTACCCCACCCTCAATTTCGGCCTCGGCGAAACCCTCGACATGCTCCGCGACCAGGTCCAGGCCTTCGTTGCCGCCGAACTTGCGCCCCGTGCCGCGCAGATCGACAAGGACAACCTGTTTCCAGCCGACATGTGGCGCAAATTCGGCGAAATGGGGCTGCTGGGCATTACCGTCGATGAAGAGTACGGCGGCGCTGGCCTGGGTTATCTGGCCCATGTGGTGGCGATGGAGGAAATCAGCCGGGGGTCGGCCTCTGTTGCCCTTTCCTACGGCGCGCACTCGAACCTGTGCGTGAACCAGATAAACCGCAACGGCAACCCGCAACAGAAAGCCCGCTACCTGCCAAAACTCATCAGCGGCGAACACATCGGCGCCCTGGCCATGAGCGAGCCCAACGCCGGCTCCGACGTGGTGTCGATGAAGTTGCGCGCCGACAAGCGCGGCGATCGCTTCGTGCTCAATGGCAGCAAGACCTGGATCACCAATGGCCCCGACGCCAACACCTATGTGATCTACGCCAAGACCGACCTGGAAAAAGGCCCCCACGGAATCAGTGCGTTCATCGTCGAACGTGACTGGAAAGGATTTTCCCGTAGCAACAAGTTCGACAAGCTCGGCATGCGCGGCTCCAACACCTGCGAACTGTTTTTCGACGACGTGGAAGTACCGGAAGAAAACCTGCTGGGCGCGCTAAACGGCGGGGTCAAGGTGCTGATGAGCGGCCTGGACTACGAACGTGTGGTGCTCTCCGGGGGCCCAACCGGGATCATGCAGGCTTGCATGGACGTGGTGCTGCCCTACATCCACGACCGTAAGCAGTTCGGCCAGAGCATCGGCGAGTTTCAACTGATCCAGGGCAAGGTCGCCGACATGTACACCCAGCTCAACGCCAGCCGGGCCTATCTGTATGCCGTGGCCCAGGCCTGTGAGCGGGGCGAAACCACGCGCAAGGACGCTGCAGGGGTGATCCTGTACTCCGCTGAACGCGCGACCCAGATGGCGCTGGACACCATCCAGCTTCTCGGCGGCAACGGCTACATCAATGAATTCCCTGCCGGACGTCTGTTACGCGACGCCAAGCTGTACGAAATCGGCGCTGGCACTAGTGAGATCCGTCGCATGCTGATCGGTCGCGAACTGTTCAACGAAACGAAGTGACGCAGCGGCAAGCTGCAAGCCTAAAGCTTCAAGTAAAGGCAGATTGTGTTGGCCGTGCCCGTGGTGCATGGCCTTTGGGGAGCAGTTTTATGGCAATTTTGAATAGTCAGATCAATGTGCGCTCGGCGGAGTTTGCTGGCAACAGCGATGCGTTGCGCAGGCAAACCGACGACCTGCACACCCTGCTTGCCCGCATCCAGGAAGGCGGCGGCGCAAAGGCTCAGGAACGCCATACCTCGCGAGGCAAACTGTTGCCTCGTGAGCGCATCAACCGCCTGCTCGACACCGGCTCGCCCTTCCTTGAGATCAGCCAGCTGGCGGCCTACGAAGTGTATGGCGAGGACGTTCCGGCTGCGGGCGTGATCGCCGGAATCGGCCGGGTCGAAGGCGTCGAATGCATGATTATCGCCAACGACGCCACAGTCAAAGGCGGCACCTATTACCCCCTGACAGTGAAAAAACACCTGCGCGCCCAGACCATCGCCCAGCAGAACCGCCTGCCGTGCATCTACCTGGTGGATTCGGGTGGCGCCAACCTGCCCCGTCAGGATGAAGTGTTTCCGGACCGTGAGCACTTCGGGCGCATCTTCTTCAACCAGGCCAATATGAGCGCCCAAGGCATTGCCCAGATTGCAGTGGTCATGGGTTCCTGTACGGCGGGTGGCGCCTACGTGCCCGCAATGGCCGACGAAGCGATCATGGTGCGCCAGCAAGCGACGATTTTTCTCGCTGGGCCGCCATTGGTGAAAGCCGCCACGGGCGAAGTGGTCAGCGCTGAGGATCTGGGTGGTGCCGATGTGCATTGCAAGATTTCCGGCGTGGCTGACCACTACGCCGACAGCGACGAGCATGCACTGGAACTGGCACGGCGTAGCGTCGCCAATCTGAACTGGCGCAAGCTGGGCGACGTTCAGCGCCGCGCGCCGATTGCGCCCCGGTATGCGACCGACGAACTCTACGGCGTGATCCCGGCGGACCCCAAGCAGCCTTTTGACGTGCGCGAAGTGATCGCAAGGCTGGTGGACGGCTCGGTGTTCGACGAATTCAAGGCGCTGTTCGGTACCACGCTGGTCTGTGGTTTCGCTCATCTGCACGGGTATCCGGCGGCGATCCTCGCCAATAACGGGATCTTGTTCGCCGAAGCGGCGCAAAAAGGCGCTCACTTCATCGAACTGGCCTGCCAGCGCGGCATTCCGCTGATCTTCCTGCAGAACATCACCGGTTTCATGGTCGGTCAGAAATACGAAGCCGGCGGCATCGCCAAGCATGGGGCCAAGCTAGTCACCGCTGTGGCCTGCGCCAACGTACCCAAGTTCACGGTCATCATCGGCGGCAGCTTCGGTGCCGGTAACTACGGCATGTGCGGCCGCGCCTATGACCCGCGCTTCCTGTGGATGTGGCCCAACGCCCGGATCGGGGTGATGGGCGGCGAGCAGGCGGCGGGCGTGCTGGCGCAGGTCAAGCGCGAGCAGGCCGAACGCAGCGGCCAGCCCTTCAGTGCCGAGCAGGAGGCCGAGATCAAGCGGCCGATACTCGAACAGTACGAGCATCAGGGCCATCCCTACTACTCCAGTGCCCGCCTCTGGGATGACGGCGTGATCGACCCGGCCCAGACCCGCGACATCCTGGCGCTGGCGATCAGTGCCTCGTTGAACGCACCCATCGAACCGACGCGCTTCGGCGTGTTCCGCATGTGACCGCAGGACTGCCCATGACTGACTTCGACACGCTGGAACTCGAACGCGACCCTCGCGGTTTCATCACCCTGTGGCTCAATCGCCCGGAAAAGAACAACGCCTTCAACGCGCAGATGATCCGCGAGCTCATCATCGCCCTCGACCGCATTCAAAGTGACAGCAGCCTGCGCTTCCTGTTGCTGCGCGCCCGGGGCCGTCACTTCAGCGCCGGTGCGGATCTGGCGTGGATGCAGGAATCGGCCAATCTGGACTACAACACCAATCTGGGCGACGCCAAGGAACTGGGCGAATTGATGTACAGCCTCGCCAAGCTCAAACTGCCGTCGCTGGCCGTGGTACAGGGCGCCGCCTACGGTGGCGCGCTGGGCCTGATCAGTTGCTGTGACATGGCCATCGGCGCCAGTGACGCACAGTTCTGTCTGTCGGAGGTCAAGATTGGTCTGGCCCCTGCGGTGATCAGCCCCTTCGTGATCCAGGCCATCGGCGAGCGCCATGCGCGGCGTTACGCGCTCACAGCTGAACGTTTTGATGGCCTTAGGGCAAGGGAGATCGGCTTGCTGGCCGAGGCTTATCCCGCCGACCAGCTGGAATCCCAGGTCACAAACTGGACCGACAATCTGCTGCTCAATAGCCCCCAGGCCATGCGCGTCAGCAAGGATCTGCTGCGCGAAGTCGGCCATGGCGAGCTGTCCCCTTCCCTGCGCCGCTTCTGCGAAAACGCCATCGCCCGCATCCGCGTCAGCAGCGAGGGCCAGGAAGGCCTGCGCGCCTTTCTGCAAAAGCGCGAGCCTGCCTGGCGCATCGATAACAACAATGGAGAGCCACGTTCATGAGCGGCCCGAAGAAAGCTGTCTTGACGTCCGTGATGATCGCCAACCGAGGCGAAATCGCTTGCCGCGTCATGCGCACCGCCAAAGCCATGGGCCTGACCACGGTGGCGGTCCACAGCGCGACCGACCGCAACGCCAGGCACGTGCGCGAGGCTGACATCGCGGTAGACCTTGGCGGCAGCAAAGCGGCCGACAGCTACCTGCAGATCGACAAACTCATCGCCGCCGCCAAAAGCAGCGGCGCCCAGGCGATTCATCCCGGTTACGGTTTCCTGTCCGAGAACGCAGGCTTTGCCCGCGCAGTGGAACAGGCCGGGCTGATCTTCCTCGGCCCGCCCGCCTCGGCCATCGATGCAATGGGCAGCAAGTCGGCGGCCAAGTCGCTGATGGAGACCGCCGGCGTGCCTCTGGTGCCCGGTTATCACGGCGAGGCCCAGGATCCTGCGACTTTCCGCGAAGCAGCGGCGCGCATCGGCTACCCGGTGCTGCTCAAGGCCACGGCAGGTGGTGGCGGCAAAGGCATGAAAGTCGTCGAACGGGACGAGGACCTGGCCGATGCACTGGCGTCGGCCCAGCGCGAGGCGCTCTCGTCATTTGGCGACTCGCGGATGCTGGTCGAGAAATATGTGCTCAAGCCCCGTCATGTCGAGATTCAGGTCTTCGCCGACCAACATGGCAACTGCCTGTACCTCAATGAGCGTGATTGCTCCATTCAACGCCGCCATCAGAAAGTCGTCGAAGAAGCCCCCGCTCCCGGCTTGAGCCCTGAATTGCGCCGGGCCATGGGTGAGGCCGCTGTGCGGGCCGCTCAGGCCATCGGCTATGTGGGCGCAGGTACGGTGGAGTTTCTGCTGGACGCGCGTGGCGAGTTCTTCTTCATGGAAATGAACACCCGCCTGCAAGTCGAACATCCCGTGACCGAAGCCATCACTCGCCTCGACCTGGTGGCCTGGCAGATCCGCGTGGCCCAGGGCGAGCCGCTGCCGATCACTCAAGATCAGGTGCCACTGCGCGGCCACGCCATCGAAGTGCGTCTGTACGCCGAAGACCCGGGCAATGAGTTTCTGCCAGCCACAGGCCGGCTCGAGATTTATCGCGAGTCGGCAAAAGGCCCGGGGCGGCGAGTGGACAGCGGCGTCAGCGAGGGCGACGAGATTTCGCCGTTCTACGACCCGATGCTGGGCAAGCTGATCGCCTGGGGCGAGGACCGGGAACAGGCACGCCTGCGCCTGCTGTCGATGCTGGACGAATTCGTCATTGCCGGCGTTCGCACCAACCTTGCGTTCCTGCGGCGGATCATTGCGCATCCGGCGTTTGCCGAGGCCGAACTGGATACCGGGTTTATCCCGCGCTACCAGACCGAACTGCTACACCCTGCCGAAGCCCTTCCAGACGAGTTCTGGCAAGTGGCTGCCCAGACATTTCACCAAACCAACCCTGCAGTCGAGCGCATCGATGACCCGCATTCCCCATGGAACACCGCCAGCGGGCTGCGTTTGGGCTTGCCGAACGAGGTCGACCTGCACCTGAGTTGCGGCCAGGACCGCCGCACGGTCAAGCTGCGCGAACAGGAGACGGATGGAGTTCGTCTGATTGGTGAGCGGCTCAGCATCGTACATAACGGGCTGTCCCGTCAGACCACCGCAATCCGTCGCGGCGATACCCTGTACCTGCGCTGGGATGGCGAGATGCACGTCATACGCCGTTTCGATCCGATTGCTGCGGCAGACGCCAGCCACACCGAGCAAGGCGGCCTCAGTGCGCCCATGAACGGCAGCATTGTGAGAGTGTTGGTCACCGTAGGCGAACAGGTCGAGGCAGGTACGCCTCTGGTGGTGCTCGAAGCGATGAAAATGGAACACAGTATTCGTGCCAGTCAGGCGGGGACGGTTTCAGCGCTTTATTGTGCAGAGGGCGAGATGGTCAATGAGGGGACAGTGCTGGTGGAACTGGCTAGTTCCTGAGTTACATTCTCCGAAAGACAAAGGGTGTGGGAATCAAAGATTTCCACACCCTTTTTTACGTTTTAAGCCGCTACTTCATACAACTTCGGCAACTCCACTTCCCCGCTCACCAGGCTCTGGCGCAGGCGAATTGCCTGCAACGCAGCAGCCTTCATGGCGCTTTCCTTGACGTGACCGTAGCCGCGAATCCGTTCAGGCAGACGCGCAAGGCTCAGCGCCGTATGACGGTTGCCGGCATTCAAATGGTGCAGGATCAGCTCGACATCACCCACATAGCTGTCGATCAGCTCACGTTCCTGGCGCCGCTCCAGGCTGCGACCGAACGGATCGAACGCCGTGCCTCGCAGGAATTTGAACCTGGCCAGCACATCGAACGCCTTCACCATCCACGGGCCGAAACTGCGTTTGCGCGGCGCGCCATTGCTCGGGTCGCGCTTGGCCAGCCACGAAGGCGCCAGATGGAACTCCAGGCGGTAATCGCCTTCAAACTGCGCCTGCAACTGGCGGGTGAACTCTCCGTTGCTGTACAGCCGTGCGACTTCATACTCGTCCTTGTAGGCCAACACCTTGAAGTAGTTGAACGCCACCGCTTCGGTCAGGGCCGGTTGCTCGCCGGGGAACAGTCGGCGTTCAGCCTCCAGCACCTTGTTGACCAACGCCAGGTAGCGCTTGCCGTAAGCCTGATTCTGATACTCGCCAAGGATTTGTACGTTTTTGGCCAGGCGCTGCTCCAGCGTCAGTTCAACTGGCTCTTGTTGGGCAATCGCCTGGGGATTGGCAGCCTTCTGCACCGCGGGCAAGTCGAACGCTGCACGACGGCCCCACAGGAACGCTTGCTGGTTCAAATTGACTGCCACACCGTTGAGCTCGATGGCTTTTTCAATCGCCTTGGACGTCAGCGGGATCAGGCCCAATTGATAGGCGTAACCGAGCATAAACAGGTTGCTGGCGATACTGTCACCCATCAGTTTGGTGGCCAGATCGGTCGCCTGCACGAAATGAGTTTTCTGCGCACCCACAGCTTCCCGAATCGTCTGCATCATGGCTTCGGCAGGGAATTCGGCGTCCGGGTTACGGGTAAATTCCGCAGTCGGCGTCTGTTGGCTGTTCACCACGGCGTAGGATTTATCGCTGTTGAGCTTGGCAATCGCATCGGGGCCTGCGGCCACCAGCAGATCGCAGCCGAGCAACAGGTGCGCTTCACCGGCGGCGATGCGCACGGCGAACAGATCATCCTGACGCGCCGCGATGCGGATATGGCTCACCACTGGGCCGAACTTCTGCGCCAGGCCCGCCTGGTCCAGCACGCTGCAACCCTTGCCTTCCAGGTTCGCCGCGTAGCCGAGCATGGCACCCACGGTAGTCACGCCGGTGCCGCCCACGCCGGGCAGCAGGATGTTGAACGGATGGTCCAGGCCTGGCAGCGTCGGTTCCGGCAGCGTGGCAAAAGCCTGATTCTGGTCGGGGCGTTGCGGTTTGCGCAGCTTGCCGCCGTGCACCGTGACAAAACTTGGGCAGAAGCCCTCGACGCAACTGAAATCCTTGTTGCACGCGCTCTGGTCAATCTCGCGTTTGCGCCCTTGGGCGGTTTCCTTGGGCAGAATCGACAGGCAGCCGGATTTGCTGCCGCAGTCGCCGCAGCCTTCGCAGACCGCCGGATTGATCACCGCACGCTTATCCAGATCGACCATGGTCCCGCGTTTGCGCCGACGGCGTTTCTCGGTGGCGCAGGTCTGGTCGTAGATGATGACCGACGCGCCTTTGAACTCACGCAGTTCGCGCTGCACGCTGTCCAGGTCGCGACGGTGATGGAAGGTGGTGATCGGCGCGAATGCCTCGCGGCTCGGGTATTTGTCCGGGTCGTCCGACACCAGGGCAATGCGTTGCACGCCTTCGTTGAACACCTGCCGGCTCAGTTGATCGACCCGCAGGATGCCGTCGATGGGCTGGCCACCGGTCATGGCCACGGCGTCGTTGTAGAGGATCTTGTAAGTGATGTTGACCTTCGAGGCAACGGCCGCGCGTAGCGCCAGGTGACCCGAGTGGAAATAGGTGCCGTCGCCCAGGTTCTGGAACACGTGGGGCGTTTCGGTGAAAGGCGCCTGGCCGATCCACGTCACGCCCTCGCCGCCCATCTGGGTGAAGGTATCGGTCTCCCGGTCCATCCAGATGGTCATGTAGTGGCAACCGATGCCCGCGAGCGCGCGGCTGCCTTCAGGGACCCTGGTCGAGGTGTTGTGCGGGCAACCGGAACAGAAATGCGGCGTGCGTTGAGTCTTGAACAGCGGCGCAGCCAAGGCTTTTTCCTTGTCCTGCAGGAACTGCAGACGGGCCTCGATTTTCGGGCTGCTGTAGATCGGTGCCAGGCGCTTGGCGATGACCCGGGCGATCATCGCCGGGGTCAGTTCGGCCAGGTTGGGCAGCAACGAGCGGCCTTCTTCGTCGAATTCACCGACTACCCGAGGGCGCTGATCCACCGGCCAGTTGTACAGCTGGCCGGTCAGCTGATCCTCGATCACGCTGCGTTTTTCTTCGACGACGAGGATTTCGTCCAGACCTTCGGCGAAGTCGTGCACGGACACCGGTTCCAACGGCCAGCTCATGCCGACCTTGAGCACACGGATGCCCACCGAGGCGCAGAGTGTTTCGTCAATGCCCAGCTCTTCAAGGGCCTGGCGCACGTCCAGGTATGACTTGCCGGTGGTGATGATGCCCAGGCGCGGCGTGGGCGAGTCGATCACCACCTTGTTCAGGTTATTGGCCCGGGCAAAGGCGCGGGCGGCGTAGATCTTGTAGGTGTTGAGGCGCGCTTCTTGGGCCAGGGGCGGATCGGGCCAGCGGATGTGCAGGCCGCCTTCGGGAATTTCGAAGTCTTCGGGGATTTGCGTCTGGATGCGCAGCGGATCGACCTCGACCACAGCGGAAGAGTCGACATTTTCGGCAATGGTTTTCATCGCCACCCAACACCCGCTGTAACGCGACAGTTCCCAGCCGATGATGCCGTAGTCGAGGATCTCCTGAACGTTGCTCGGGTTGAGCACCGGGATCATCGCGGCGATGAAAGCGTGTTCGCTCTGGTGGGCGATGGTCGAGGACTTGCAGCCATGGTCGTCGCCGGCGAGGATCAGCACCCCGCCATTTTCGGCGACACCGGCCGAGTTGCCGTGCTTGAAGACGTCACCGCAACGGTCGACGCCCGGGCCCTTGCCGTACCACAGTGCGAATACGCCGTCGTATTTGCCGTGGGGGAACAGGTTGACCTGCTGGCTGCCCCACACTGCCGTCGCGGCGAGTTCTTCGTTGACCCCGGGCTGGAAATGGATGGCGTTTTCTTGCAGGTAATCCTTGGCGTCCCACAGGCTCTTGTCGAGGTTGCCCAGTGGCGAGCCGCGATACCCGGAAATGAACCCTGCGGTGTTCAGGCCGCTCGCTTCATCGCGCTGCTTCTGCAGCATCGGCAGGCGGGTCAGGGCCTGGGTTCCGGTCAGGTACAGATTGCCGGTGGCGAGCCGGTACTTATCATCCAGACGAATATCAGCCAAAGACATTCAGGCACTCCTTTGTTTTTATTAGTGCGTTTTGAATGTGGCGAGCGGTGCTGGCACGACCTTGTGAGCCGTGCGCGAACTGCCCGGATGCCGGGACGGTTGACACGGCATTCACAACGCCAATACTGCCTGTGGCGCACAGGCTTTTTCTTTCTAAATTGGCCCGTATCTGCTCAAATCCTGCATGCCTGTTTCGTTTATAGAATAAAAAAGGGTCAATTCATGCAGGTCAAACTCAGCCCCATCGATCGCAAAATCCTTCGCCTGCTGCAACGGAACGCTGATCTGTCCGCCGCTGAAATCGCCGAACGGGTGGAGCTGTCGCAATCGCCCTGCTGGCGGCGGATCAACCGCCTCCAGGAAGAAGGCGTGATCGAACGCAAGGTCGCGCTGCTCAACCCGGCAAAGCTGGGCCTGACCATGACGGTGTTCGTGGACGTCAAGCTGTCGGGCCACGGGCGGCGCTATCTGACGGAATTCGAGCAGGCCATCACCGGTTTTCCCGAGGTGCTGGAGTGCTACACCATGGCCGGTGACATGGATTTCATGCTCAAGGTGGTGGTGCAGGACATCGCCAGCTACGAGCGCTTCCTGCGCGATCATCTGCTACAGAGCCCGCATGTGCAGGAGGCGCATTCGAACATCGCGATGAGTGTGGTCAAGCGCACGACAGAGTTGCCGCTGGACTGAGTGCTTCGTGGCGCAAACGGGGAATGTTGTGGGGATATTACGGACACACGAAAAAATCTTTTCACCAGAATGCGAAAAAACATTTGACGCGCAAATGATAATGATTATTATTGAGCGCAACCAGTCGCGAGACTGGCTGGTAACCCAGAAGCCTTAGGTCGGCTTCCGGATTATCTCCTCATCAGGCTAATCACGGTTTTTGACCCGGCTTTTTGCCGGGTCTTTTTTTTCGTGCCCTTCAAGGGTCTGGGTTCGGTCTGTTGCTGCATCTTCAGGCTAATGAAGAGGGTTGGCTGGCATCTGCGGCCTGCTCGATGGCGCGCATAATAGCAAAAGAAAAATGAGCACTGAACCGTTTACACGGTCAAAAACGACATATTTGGTAAAAAAGTCGAAATAAGCGACATCGCTTACTTGAGAATGACTCTCATAAGCACTAACATCGATGCGCGTCAAGGATGATGCCCCCACTCCTCCCTTCGGATGAACCACGGATGACAAGCGAGTGAAATGCCATGACTAATCCCCTCACCCCTGTTCTAGCCTTGCCGACGCGCCAATCGGGCATGCCTGTCAGCCCTGAAACCGACCTTTATCGCCGCCGCATCCAGCAACTGCCGCGCAAGACCCGGCAGGTCTTCCTGTTGAGCCGTCTGGACCAACTGCCCTACGCCGATATCGCGCACCTTCTGGAAACCGACGTCGAATCCGTCGAACGCTGTATGGTGCGCCTGCTCGATCACTGCGCTGACGAATCGGTAAATGCCGAGGACGCCCGCCTGCAGGCCCGCCGCTGGTACGTCCACCTGCAAAGCCCGCTGGCAACCGCCAGCCAGCGTATCGAGTTTCGCCACTGGGTCGATGCCGACAGCCGTCATCTCAGCGCCTTCCAGGACACCGAGCGCCTGTGGTGCAAGCTCCAGACGCCTGCCGCCATGCTCGGTGCCAACGGCTGGCACCGTCGCAAGCGCCGGGTCTACATTGCCTGGCTGGTGCTGACGGCGTTCCTGTGCAGCCTGTTGATGACGGCAGAAGCCTTCAGCTGAACGTGTCGTACCTTATATTAGGCTCTCCACGAAATGGTTTGAGACGAAGGTAAGGCAAGGCGAAAACAGCCGAGGAAGCGGAGTTTGCTGGTTGTAAATGAGCATTCCGAGGCTGTTTTCAACGCAGCATGACCGAGTATCAAGGCATTTCGGTGACTCATTGACTGAACAATCTGTCGCCGTGGAGGATCCTGATCCGTGTAAAGTACCCGTCATATAACAGCCCAGCGTGGTCGTCCGGCTTGGCCGTGACTGCCACTCCGATGGGCGTTGAGTTGGCATTAACGTACTCAGGATCTTTCCGTGATTCAGACCCCGCTTTCCGTGACCTGTGATTTTGACAGTGGCAACGTCGTAGTGCTCGACACCAGCAACCCGCAAAACGTCCAACTGGCCATTCGCCCCGATACGCGCAGCGCGCATTTCCAGTGGTTCCACTTCAAGGTCGATGGCATGCAGGTCGGCCAGCCTCACAGGTTCTGCCTGACCAACGCCAGCGAGTCCAGCTACAACCGCGCCTGGACCGGCTATAACGCCGCTGCTTCCTATGACCAGAAAACCTGGTTCCGGGTGCCCAGCACCTTCGACGGCAAGGCCCTCAATTTCGCCCTTTCTCCTGAGCAGCCGCAGATCTGGTTCGCCTACTTCGAACCCTACAGCCGTGAGCGTCATGACTGGCTGATCGATCAGGCGCTGAACATGGCCGGCACTCAGTTGCTCGCCACCGGCAAGAGCGTCGAAGGCCGTGACATTCCCCTGCTGCGCAAGGGCGATGGCGCCGAAGGCAAACGCAAGATCTGGATCATCGCCCAGCAGCATCCGGGCGAGCACATGGCCGAATGGTTCATGGAAGGCGTGATCGAGCGCCTGCAGGAAAACGATGCGCAGCTGCAGGCGTTGCTGGCTTCTGCCGACCTGTACCTGGTGCCGCACATGAACCCGGACGGTTCCTTCCATGGCCACCTGCGCACCAACGCCCAGGGCAAGGATCTGAACCGCGCCTGGCAGGACTCGACCCCGGAATTGAGCCCCGAGGTGTTCTTCGTCAAGGAACAGATGGAAAAGTATGGCGTGGATATGTTCCTCGACGTACATGGCGACGAGGAAATCCCTTACGTGTTCACCGCAGCATGCGAAGGTAATCCGGGATACACCGACAAGCAGCGTGAGCTGGAAGCCGATTTTCGCGCACGCCTGAGCGGCCGCACCCGGGATTTCCAGACCCGCTACGGCTACCCCCGCGCCGAACCGGGCCAGGCCAACATGAACCTGGCCTGCAACAGTGTCGGCGAGCGCTACAAGTGCCTGGCACTGACGCTGGAAATGCCGTTCAAGGACAACGACGACGCCCCGGACGTGCTTACCGGCTGGTCGGGCAAGCGCTCGAAACAATTGGCCAGGGACGTGCTGACGACCTTGGGCGAGATGGTGTCGATCCTGCGCTGACGCTCGACCGACCGTAGCAGTCCGGCTTGCCGGCGTCAGCGATTCAAAGGCGCCGACGCCGGCAAGCCGGACTGCTACGGGATTCAGGTCCCTCGCGAGCGGCCTTTGAGCATGCTGTCCAATACCTCGTCGCGGCGGATCCATCCATGGAACAGCGCCGCCCCCAGGTGCGCGAGGATGGTCAGGAAGAACAGGTAAGCCAGGTATCGATGGGCGCCGCGCAAGAAGGCGAATGTCTCGGCATGGGCAGCCACGATCGAAGGCAGCCGTATCGAACCGCTCAGCATCACCGGATCCCCCGCCGCCGAAATCATCGCCCAGCCTATCAGCGGCATCGCCAGCATCAGCGCATACAGCAGGTAGTGCGACAGCTTGGCCGCCAACGCCTGCCAGGCCGGCAAGTCGGCGGGCAATGGTGGCGTCACGGTGCAAAAGCGCACGATCAGGCGCACGATGACCAACAGCAGAATCGCAATCCCCAAGGGTTTGTGCAGGCTCAACAGCCATTCATGCCGCTCTGATACCGAAGCCACCATCCCGGCGCCGATGAACAGCATCGCGATGACCATGACCGCCATCAGCCAATGCAGAAGCCGGGCCAGCGGGGCGAAATGCGAAGTGGGCGTACTCATGGCTGTTTCTCCTGCGCAGGCGGTTTTTCAAGCTGACCGACTTCAGAGGTTCGGCGCATGTAGGACGCGGCATAGGCCGCAGAGCGGGCCGCCAGCAACGGGTCGTCGGAGCCCTCGATGCCACTGGGCAAGACCAGCGGGTCGTAATTGATATCACGGCAGGCGCCGTCGAGCTGCGCACTGTCCCCCTCCACCACCAGGGTCCCGGCGTTCACAGTCTTGTGTTCGCCTGCCCAGGCCTTTGAGGCGTCGCCGGTCGGGTCTGTCGGGTTGGCCAGGGTCAGCACCAGGTCCCAGCGCTGCGGCCCGCTTGCCAGCTTGTCGCTCAGATCCTGTTGCAGGTAGTCCTTGGCATCCGGCGCGGGGGCGTCGCCCTTGGCAGCAGGCACCAGGCTCCAGCGAACGGCCTGGCGTTTACCCTGGGCATCGACCAGCACGAAGGCGTTGACGCTGTTATAGGTCTCGGTCACGAAGCTGGCCGACGGCCTGGCGGTCTTGACCCAGGCCAGAAACGGCTGGGCTTCGGGGTGCGCAGCAAAGAATGCCGGGGGTTTGGCCGGGTCTGGCTTGCCGGTTTTAGGGTCCGGCGCTGTGGCTTTCAGCAAGTCGACGAACGCCTCCACCGTCCCCACAGGAAACACCGGCATGCTGTTCATCCCGCTGCGCCACTGCTGGCCGTCTGGCTGGGTGAATTGCACGGCGAAACTGCGGATGGGCGCCGCGCTGTCCGGCGAGTAAGGATTGCCCGTGGGCAAGGCCAGACGGCCAATCACCGGGGTACGCCCGGCAGCGAACACCTGGGCGCTGGACAGGGCGCTGGCCGCGCCGTTGCTGTCGAAGTAACCGGCGACGCAGATGCCTTTGGGGTGGTTACGGCGAAAGCCTGGGTGCACGCCGTTGCTGTGCTCGAACACATCGACCACCCGCGCAGGTGTCAGGCGCTGTGGGTCAAGGCTGCCGTTGACGTAGGCAAACGCCCCGGCTGCGATCAGCAGGATCAGGCCGATACCGCCCAGGCGGGCGAGCTTCTCAGCGGTCGTCAACGGTGGTTTGCGAAGGTGTGGCGGTTCAGGCTCAATCATCGGTCACGCTCCGGGCTTCTGGCCTCTACGAATGACATTAGCAAATACGGTTCACAAGGTGTGACGCAGCGCTTGCGCAGTTATTCCGGTGATCGATATTTATTTTTTGCGGGCAGGAATAATCTTCACGCTGCGGCGTCTTCCCTTGCATACGATCCGAAGCGGTCGAGCCCATCGACCTGGAAGCCCTCCATGAATGATGTCGACGATCAACTACGCGAACTGCTGCCGCGCTTGCGCAGGTTCGCGCTTTCGCTGACCCGCGATTACAGCAGCGCCGACGACCTGGTGCAGGCGAGCCTGGAAAAGGCCCTTTCCGCCTGGACCGGCCGACGCCCTGAAGGCGACTTGCGCGCCTGGCTGTTTTCGATTCTTTATCGACAGTTCGTGGACAATCACCGCCGTTCCCGACGCTACAGCCGCATGCTGGAGCTGTTTACCGGCGCCAGCGGCGACGATCAATACGAACCTTCGGTGGAGCGGACCGTCGTCGCCCGAACCACCCTCCAGGCCTTCGAACGCCTGAACGCCGAACAGCGGGCCTTGCTGCTGTGGGTGTCGGTCGAGGGCCTGAGCTACAAGGAAGTCGCCGGGATTCTCGAGGTCCCCGTGGGCACCGTCATGTCCCGTCTGTCTCGCGCACGTCAGGCACTGCGCCAGCTCAGCGAAGGCGAAATCACCACCCCTGCTTTGCGGATACTCAAATGATGACCTTGCCCCCCAGTGAACGAGACTTGCACGCCTACATCGACGGCAAGCTCGACGACGCCGACCGGCAGACCATGGACACCTGGCTTGCGGCCAATCCCGAGATCGCGAAACAGGTGCTGGCCTGGCAACTGGATGCGCAGAACTTGCGGGCGGGCCTTAGCGGTGATCTGCACCGGCCTGCCAATCCTGAACTGGACCCGTCATTTATCCGTCAACGTATGCGCCGAAATCGCAGCCGGCATTTCGCCAGTGCGGCGGTGTTGCTGATCGCGGTTTCCATCGGTGGCCTGGCGGGCTGGCAGGCCCGGGACATGACGCTGGCCAATGCGGTGCTGCCCATGGCCGATGCCGTGCAGGCTTACCGCATGTTCGCCGTCAACGAAAATGTCGCCAGTGACTGGAACACCGGCAAGCCGAATAACGTGCAAGTCTGGCTGGACAAGAACTTCGCCCAGGCCAACCGTCTGCCGGACCTGGAGTCGGCAGGTTTCAAGCCGGTGAGTGGGCGTTTGAGCAGCACCGAGCAAGGGGCGGCGGCGATGGTGGTGTACAAGGATGCTCAGGGCCGCACGCTGAGCTTCTACATCCGCCCGCCCATCGGACAGCAGCGCATGCTGCCCCGCGGCACACGCCGTGATGGCGAGCTGCAGGCCGATTACTGGTCGGGGGGAGGTTACAATTATGCGATGGTCGGCCCGGCCGATGACCCGGCGGCGCAAGCGGCGCGACAGGCGTTGAAGCGGCCGATATGAGGGCGTCGAACCGGTTGAACCACCCGTAGCAGTCCGGCTTGCCGGCGTCTGCGATCATGCGGCCGCCCCCCCGCTGGCAAGCCGTGCTGCTACGGGGAATATTCCACCATCCCGTAGCAGCCGGGCTTGCCCGCGGGACGATCTCAAGGCCGCCTCGCCGGCAAGCCGGACTGCTACGGACGGTGGCGTTTAGCCGTTCAACTTCTCGGGATCAGGCTGCAACAAGACCTTGTCCTGGATATTGGCCAAAGTGTCTTTCAACCGCGACGTACCGCGCCCAAGCTGTGCATCCTTGTCCTGCTGAATCGCCTGCTGCAATACATGCAGGAAGTTCTGGTTCTTCGAGGATTTGAGCGGTGTGGTGGTGTCCGATTCCAGATGCCCCATCACGTATCTGGAAATGCGCGTGCTCTGGCTGGCGGTCTGGGCTACCGAAGCGTTGACCAGCGCGCCCTTCTCGTAACCAATGCTGGTCTTGCTGCTGGCCTGATCGTTGATCTGGTAATACAGATAATTCTGCGAAGCGGGGTCGGTCGACAGGTCCAGTTTGTTCGCACCCGGCAGCGGCTTGTGGTAGCTGGCCACCAGCGACGATTGCTGATCCTGCACGATGCTGCGGTTGAGCTGATCGCGGCCCTTGGACTGGGTGCTCTGGGACAGTTTGTAGGCGAAGGAGTCCAGCTCGCCGGGACGCGCCGGGTTGCCCTCCTTGCCTTTCTCGGTCACCGACGCATTGAAATCGCCAAGACCCGTGAGCAGGCCATGGTCGGTTTGGGTCAGCTCGATGGAGTTGACCGTCTGCGGCGTGGTGGCTGCGCGCGTACCGGGGTAATCGCTGTGCAAGGTCGTGAAGGCGTCCTGGAACATCGACAGCAATTGCGCATCGCCATCGCCGCGTTTGCGTGCGGCTTCAATCTGGCTGACAAAGCCCTTGAGCGCCTTTTCCTGTTGATTGGCGTCACCGATGATGGCGCTGTTCTTCAGATCCACCGACACGTCCAGATCCCCTGATGCACCACTCATGCGCACTGAACGGCCATCGGCGTCGGCATGCAGCTCCAGGGTCTGGATGCTTTTATCGTCAAGCTGGATGCGGGTGCTCAGGTCGACCGAAGAGAAGACGTTCGAATCAAACTTCGTCAACGCGTCCAGCTTCAGTTGCGGGGGCTTGGCGGTCAGGCCGTCGATGGCCGACTGGAACCCTTCGGACATCTTGCCCAGCGCTGCCTGCTCATCGGCGGTCAACTCGCCGCCGCTGACCTGCGCCTGCACCGCCAGGCCGTTGTCGGAACTGGTCAGGGTCAGTTGCACGGTTTTGCCGCTGGCGGTCTTGAGGGTCAGGCTGATGCTGTTGTCGGCCGCGCTGCTGTGCAGTTTCGCCTGCGCCGCCTCCAGTTCGGCAGGCTCCAGTGCCTTGCCGGTGGATGAGCGGATCACCGATTGCGAGATGTTCTGGTTGGTCTCGGCCAGTTGCGCGAGCAGGGATGCGCCCAGGCCCTGGAAGCGGCTGGCAGCGCCTGAGCTTGCAAAGTTGCCGGTCATGTTCAGCGAAACCTTGTCCTGACGGGTGTATTCCCAGGCTGGCGGCACGTCGGGATTGGCGATCAGGCCCCGCACCGTGTAGGTCTGGGCGTCGGGCACGCGGGTGTTTTCACCCAGGGTCACGGTATCGGAGGTCGATGCACTGCTGACCGTCGTGGCGGCCGCGACACTGACCGCAGGCTCGTTGGCGGCCACTTTGGCGACCACCTGGGGCTGGATCACCGAAACAGAAGAAATCGCTGACATGGCAGGTCCTTGCTCGAACAGAATGTTATTTTCCTGTCCGGTTTGTCGGCACCTGCCACGGCAACTTGAGTCATTTGATACAAATTCAGCCAAGGCTGGCGGCGATCTCCTGCAGAATCGCCGGATCGTCGATGGTTGCCGGGACGCTGTAATCCTCGCCATCAGCGATCTTGCGCAGCACCGCACGCAAGGTCTTGCCCGAGCGAGTCTTGGGCAGGCGCTTGACCACCACCACCCGGTTGAAACACGCCAGCGCGCCGATACGCTCGCGCACCTGTGCAACCAGTTGCTGGCGCACCTGCGCGGCGTCCAGTTGCGTGCCATCCTTGAGCACCACCAGCGCCAGCGGCACCTGGCCCTTGATCTCGTCGTGCACACCAATCACGGCACTTTCGGCCACGGCCGGATGCTGGCCGACCAGATCTTCCATTTCCCCGGTGGACAACCGGTGGCCGGAGACGTTAATCACATCGTCGGTGCGGCCCATGATGTACACCAGGCCATCAGCGTCGACATAACCGCCATCGCCCGTGTTGTAGTAGCCCGGGAACGCGTGCAGGTACGCCGTCAGATAGCGGGCATGATCGCCCCACAGGGTCTGGCTGCACCCCGGTGGTAACGGCAGTGCGATGACGATCGAGCCCTGCTCGCCTGCGGGCAGCGGCTTGCCCTCTTCGTCCATGACCTGAACGGCGTAGCCCGGCACCGCACGATTGCTCGAACCGGGTCCGGCCACATGCCCTTCCAGGCCCAGGCACGGCGCCGTGACTGGCCAGCCGGTTTCGGTCTGCCACCAGTGGTCGAGCACCGGTTTTCCGGTCAGGCGCTCCAGCCACTGGTGGGTGCTGGAGTCCAGTTTTTCCCCGGCCAGGAACAACTGCCGGATCGAACTCAAGTCTCGGCCCTTGAGCAATTCACCCTGGGGATCTTCCTTGCGAATGGCGCGCATTGCGGTCGGCGCGCAGAACAGCGCATTGACCCGATACTGCTCGATGATTCGCCAGTAGGCGCCGGCATCCGGGGTACGCACCGGCTTGCCTTCGTAGAACACCGTGGTGCAACCGGCCATCAGCGGTCCGTAGACGATCAGCGTATGCCCCACCACCCAGCCCACGTCTGACACACCCCACCAGACATCACCGGCGGCCATGCCGTAGACCTGATGCATGGTGTAGAGCATCGCCACCGCGTGCCCGCCATTTTCCCGCACGATGCCCTTGGGTTTGCCCGTGGTGCCGGAGGTGTAGAGGATATAGAGCGGGTCGGTGCTGGCCACCGGCACCGGATCGGCGGGCTTGGCCTCTTTCAATGCGGCCTGCCAGTCGAGGTCGCGACCCGGCAGCATTGTCGCCAGCGCTTGCGGGCGCTGCCACAACAGCACGTGTTCTGGCTGGTGCCTGGAAAGCTCCAAGGCCTTGTCCACCAGCGGCTTGTAGGCAATGACCCGGTCGAACTCCAGCCCGCAGGATGCCGTCAGCAACAGCCTGGGTTTCAGGTCATCGATGCGCAGCGCCAGTTCATGGGCCGCAAAGCCGCCAAACACCACCGAATGCATCGCGCCGATGCGTGCGCAGGCCAGCATGGCCATCGCCGCCTGCGGCACCATGGGCATGTAGATGATGACGCCGTCGCCCTTCTCGACGCCCAGTTGACGCAACAAACCCGCGAGCCGGGCGACTTCGGCGTGAAGCTGCCGGTAGGTGTAACTGGCCTGCTGGCCGGTCACGGGCGAATCGTAGATCAGCGCCAGTTGCTCGCCGCGCCCCAGCTCAATCTGCCTGTCCAGCGCCAGATAGCAACTGTTGAGCGAGCCGTCGGCATACCAGCGATGGGTGCCGTCAGGCATCGCCTGCAAAATCTCCTGCGGCGCGCGATACCAGGCCACCTGTTGCGCCTGTTCAGCCCAATAGGTCTGCGGGTCGGCGATGGAACGGGAGTGATGCCCGTCGTAATGGGCTGCGTCAGGCGCGTGGCGCGGCGCGCCGTTCTGATGATTCATCCGTGGATCCCTGTGCTTGTTCTTGTAGAGAATCAAGCTAGCAGAACCTCGAACGAATGCAGGGCCGGGCGCTAGGCCGTCCGGGGACGCTCAGCACGGCGCAGCAACAAGCCGCCCAGTGCCAGCAATGCCAGTATCACCACCACGGAGCCGTAGACGTTGGTGGTGACGATCAGCCCCTGAGTCTTGACCGCTAGCCCGGCGATCAGCGCAGGCACACAGAACGCCAGGTAACTGAGCACCAGGAAGGTCGACATCAGCCCTGCCCGTTCATGGGCGTGGGCAAGTGGCATCAGCAGGCGCAGCGAGCCGAGGAAACTGGCACCGAAACCGATCCCGGCCACCACGGCGCCGGTGAAGAACAGCCAGAGCCAGCCCAGATTGACCGCCAGCAGCACCACTGCAACGCCGGCGGCGAGAAAGCTGGTGCCGACCAGCAAGGCCAGTCGGGGTGCTTTCAGGCGCAGATTCATGATCGACACCGCGCCGCTGATGGTCAGTGCCGCCACCGCCAGCCCGCCGTTGACCACCGACACCGCGCCGGTGGCCGCCGTCAGCAGCGAAGGCGCCAGCGACAGGAAGAATCCGCCCAACGCCCACGCAGCGATGTCTGCCGGCAATATCAGCAATAAGGTGCTGCGTGCCTGGGGTGGTACGCGCATCGCAGGCTTCAGGGTTTTCAGCACGCCGGGCTGTGGCGTCACGGTTTCCGCCACGCGCCACAGGTATAGCGCCTGCCCCACGAAGGCCGCCAGCAGCAACCCATAGGCCAGCAGCATGGGCAGCGGCGCGTACTCCACTAGCACACTGGTGCCCAGCGCGCCCACGGCCATGCCAAACATCGGGGTGATGCTGTTCACCAGCGGGCCCTGAGTCTGATCAGTGTCCAGCATGGCCGCGGCCAAAGCGCTTGAAGCAATGCCGGTGGCGACACCTTGCACGACGCGGGCTGCGATCAGCCAGTTGACGTCACTGGCCATGATAAACAGCCCCATCGAGGCGATTTCCAACAACAGCGCGGCCAGTATGACAGGCCTGCGCCCCAGATAGTCCGACAGCGAGCCGAACACCAGCAAGGTCGTCAGAAGGCTCAAGGCATACACGGCAAATGCCAGCGTCAACAGCGCCGAAGAGAAGCCCCATGCCTGCTGATACACGTGATACAGCGGCGTCGGCGCACTGGACGCAGCGAAGAAACAGAGCATGACGAAGGCCAGATACATCAAGTGACCTTGCCGCGGGCTCCGACCATCGTTTGGCGGGTTCTGCAAAGAATCAGACACGGGTACACTCTCTCGAAAAAGCACGCTTTAAAAGCTAATAATTTGCTTTAGTGAGTGTGCGAGCTAAATCCGCTTAAAGCAAATACTTTGTGTTAGGGTCCGCTTCATGGCTATCAAAGAAGGCATTCGCACCGGCGGCCGTAGCGCCCGGGTGCAGACATCGATCCACGCCGCAGTGCGTGATCTGTTGCAGGAACAGGACCGCTCCGCCCTCAGCGTGCCCATGATCGCCGCGCGAGCGGGGGTCACGCCTTCGACCATCTACCGACGCTGGGGCGACCTGACCTCGCTGCTGGCCGACGCCGCCGTTGAACGCCTGCGCCCTGACGAGCCGGTGGACTGCGGCAACCTGCGCGACGACCTGCGCACCTGGGTCGAGGTCTACCTGGAAGAAACCAGCTCCGCCCCAGGCCGGGAAATGATGCGCGACGTGGTGGGGAGCAGCGCCACCCTGTGCTCCGGCAAGTGCCTGAACATGGTGCGTGACCAGTTGCAGATCATCATTGACCGCGCACAAGAACGCGGCGAGCGCAGCCCTGACGCCGATGAACTGATCGATGCGGTGGTGGCACCCATGGTCTATCGCATTCTCTATGCCGAATCCGCCCCGACTCTGGACCGCATGTACCAGTTGCTGGACCGTTGCCTGGGCTGATCCCTCTGCCGTTACCCACAGTGCCCGCCGACTCGTTATGATGGCGGGCCCTGAATCACGGCAGCCGTCACCATGCACACCCTTGAAGATCTGCGCGCCGGCAACCTGGCCGGTATCACGCGACTGGATCTCAGTTGTGGCCTGACGCACTTCCCCGATGAGATCTTCAGCCTCGCCGATTCGCTTCAGGTGCTGAATCTGAGCGGCAACCAGCTGACCGACCTGCCAGCGGACCTGCACCGGCTCAAACATCTGCAGATCCTGTTCTGCTCCAACAATCCGTTCACCCGCCTGCCTGAAGCCCTGGGCCAATGCGAACAGCTGTTTTTCGTCGGGTTCAAGTCCTGCCAGATCATTGAAGTGTCACCCCGTGCGCTGCCGCCGCGTTTGCGCTCGCTGGTGCTGACTGACAACCGCATCGAAGTGCTGCCCGAAGAACTCGGGCAATTCGAACACCTGCAAAAACTGATGCTGGCGGGCAACCGCCTGACCAGCCTGCCGGCCTCGCTGGCTTCGTGCGAACGGCTGGAACTGGTGCGCATTGCCGCCAACCGGATACGCCAGCTGCCGGACTGGCTGCTGACCATGCCCGCACTGGCTTGGCTGGCATTCGCAGGCAATCCACTGAACGACGCTCACATCGAGGAGCCGATTCGCCAGATTCCCTGGTCGCAACTGACGCTGCACGACGTCCTCGGTGAAGGCGCCTCCGGGATCATTCATCGGGGCGAATGGCTCGATGATGAAGGCGCTGTACAAGAAGTGGCGGTCAAACTGTACAAGGGCGATCTGACCAGCGACGGCTCGCCCCTCGACGAAATGGCCGCCTGCATCGCCGCGGGGCAGCATCCGGACCTGATTCCGTTGCTGGGCCAGATCAGCGGCCATCCACAGCACGCCCGGGGCCTGGTGATGGAGCTGATCTCCCCCCGCTTCACCACCCTCGCCCGCCCGCCCAGCCTGCAATCCTGCACCCGCGACGTCTACAACGGCACGCGCCTGAGCCTGGCCACAGTCCAGCGCATGGCCACCGGCATCGCCTCGGTCTGCCGCCACCTGCACGCCCGAGGAATCAACCACGGCGACCTCTACACCCATAACATCCTCTGGAGCGAAAACGGCGAATGCCTGCTGGGGGATTTCGGCGCGGCCGCGTTTTATCCCGACCCGCAGACAGGACAGACGCTGGAGCGCATCGAAGTACGGGGCTTTGGCATCTTGCTGGGGGAATGGCTGGAGCGTTGCGATGCCAGCGAAGATCAAACCGCCCGGTTGCGAGCGCTACAGACCCGGTGCGTACACCCAGACGCCATGTCCCGCCCGGATTTCGCCAGCGTCGAACGATCGATCCGCGAAGCCACCACCGACCCGTAGCAGTCCGGCTTGCCGGCGTCGACGATTTCGAAGACGCCGACGCCGGCAAGCCGGACTGCTACGGGATAGAGTAAAACCAAGACTTTGATCTTGATCTTCATACGCGATGGTTCAGACACCACCGAACGCGACGTCAAGGCGCCAGGCCGAGCGCAGGCGTCGTGGAGGGGGATGAGCGGCAGGACGCCGCGAAAGCCGTGCGGGCCATGGATGGGCCATCACGGCGTGCCCCCGGAGCGGCGCCGGAGTCGAGGGAAGTCCGACGAAGGAGGACCCCAGCCTGTCGCAAATGGTTTGCCTACTTTCCCGAAAGAAAGTAGGTCGCCCGTAAGGGGCGAAACCCACTAGATCAACCCCTGCAAAAACGGATATGCCCACCAATCCCCGTGTCGACCAGCGACGCAAGGCGTGGGCACAAAAAACAGCCTACCCCGCCAACCCCACATAAACGTTCTGCACATCATCATGACCATCGATCGCTTCCAGGAAAGCCTCGACCTCAGCCATCTGCTCATCACTCAAACCCGACACCGGATTCTTCGGACGATACCCGATCTTCGCCGACTCAACCGTAAAACCCTGCTCCGGCAGCGCCTTGCACACCGCATCCAGATCCGTGGTTTCGGTGTAGAACAGCGTCACACCCTCATCACCCGCCTCGACATCCTGCGCGCCCGCCTCGATAGCCGCTTCATCAGCATCGGCATCGGCCTTCTCCGCAACAGCCTCGATCATGCCCAAGTGCTCGAAGTCCCAGGACACCGAACCCGCCGCCCCCAACTGGCCCTTGCGGAACAGCACTCGGATCTCCGCAACGGTGCGGTTGACGTTGTCAGTCAGGCACTCAACGATCACCGGCACCTGATGCGGAGCAAAACCTTCGTAGGTGAGTTTTTCGAAATGAACGTGCTCGCCCAGCAGACCCGCGCCCTTCTTGATCGCGCGCTCCAGGGTGTCGCGAGGCATCGATGCTTTCTTCGCCTGCTCGACCACCAGACGCAGGCGCGAGTTCATGTCAGGGTCGGCGCCGGAACGGGCGGCAATCATGATTTCCTTGGACAGCTTGCCGAAAATCTTGCCTTTGGCGTTGGCTGCTGCTTCTTTGTGTTTGACCTTCCACTGTGCGCCCATGATTGCTCTCTTTGTTCCGGTGGCGATTGACCGTCAGGCTGGCCCGGCGTGGCGCGCCGGACGGTGACGATGAATGCTGAAAAGGTGATCGATAATCCTGCGCCGATACAGATTGATGGCGCCCGGCGCATTTTATACGCGATCACGCCAGATGAAACCCCCGCTTGTGTCCGTCGATCAAACTGCGGCCGATAAGTTTCGCGGAAAACGACACTACAGCGCATCAGATATGCACACACGCTTCGTAGGCCGTTTCCGAAAATTTGCAAAGCGCCCTTTTGGCCTGTGGGTTTTCGTACCCTCTGCCCCTCCAATTTTCAGGGCAGACAGCGGATGCACCACGACCAGCACGTGACAATGACTTTGGCCATCGCCGAAGGCCCGGGCGATCTGCAGGTCGTCGGCATCAACGGTCATGAGCAGCTCAATCGGCCTTTTTGTTTCGATGTGGATCTGGTCAGTTCCAATCCTGCGCTGAACTGCATTGCCCTGCTGCAGCGTGATGCAAGCCTGATCCTTGACCTGCAGGAACCTGCCAGCAACGTCATCCATGGCCAGATACAGACCGCCCGATGTCTGTACCATGGCTCGGACCTGAGCCTCTACCGCCTGCGGCTGGTGCCCCCTGTTCAGCGCCTCGCTGACCGAGTGAGGCGCCACGCCTGGAACGGCCTGACGGTGCCGCAGATCATCGAACGCCTGCTGCGCGATCACCGGCTGGCAGAAGGTGCCTTTCGCTTCGAGCACCTGACCGGTGAGTACCCGCCCCGGGAGCACTGCGTGCAGTTCGACGAAACCGACCTGCATCTGTTGCAACGCCTGTGTGAAGAGGAAGGGATCAGTTTTCGATTCGAACACCAGGCCCGGCGCCACGTGTTGGTATTTTCCGACGACCCGGCAGGCTTTCCCGAGCGGCCCGTGGCGGTGCAGGTCGAGCACCTGGCCGAGCAATGGTCGATGCGCACCTGCTACAGCAGCCACGCCGCAGAATGCGACACGCCCCAAGGCCGCCATCAGGCCAGCGTGCGCAGCCTTGAGCGAGTGCGCTGCGAACGCCGGGAAATCATGGGTCGCAGCGCCCACCCCTGGTTGCGCAGCGGTCACGTGATCCGCGTTGACGGCCATCCGGACGCGCTGTTCAACGATCAATGGCTGCTGACCGAGGTGCGGCACAGGGCGCGACACCTGGAACCGCTGCGCGATGCATACTCGGAAAACATCATCGGGATTCTTCAGGCAATCGCAACTGACGACATCGCCGCCACCTTCGGAAACGGCGCCCATGACCCTGGCCGAGGACTGGATGAGTCACGTCTGCACAGCTACTCCAACCGCTTTGCAGTCATTCCGTGGGCGATGCCGTTTCGCCCGTCCCTGGCGCATCCAAAACCGCTCGTGTCAGAGTTGCTGCTTGCTACTCAGACCCATGCGCAGGCCGACACGGCCGGAAGAGTCAGGATTCGTTATGACTGGCAGGCCGACAGGCCGGACGGCGGCGAGGACAATTGGGCACGGATTGTCAGCAGTGCAGGCGTCCCCGATGCCGGAGCACGGGTGCAGGTGAGCTTTTTCCAAGGCGACCCCGATCAGCCCGTGATCTGTGGCAGTCATGCTGATGCAAGCCAGACGACGCAGTTGGCCCTCACGCTGCAAGTGGACGGCACCTCGCAGGCACTGGGGCCGATCCTGCAGTTGCGCGATGACGAACGATTGCACATCGACAGCCCGGTCGCGATGTCGCTGCAGAGCGCTCAGGCGAGGTTATGCATTACCGAATCAGGCGTCGAAGGGCTGGTGTTTCAGCCAGACACCGCCTTGCCGGATGCGCAATTCCCGCTGCGGGATCTGCAGTTGATGCACCCGACTGACAAGCAACAACCTATGGCGCACTGCACCTGGTACATCGTGCGCATGGCCACACCGGATCTTGGGCAAGTGGCACGCCTTGCGCCAGGCGATATCCTGTTCGAAGGCAAAACGGACGCCCAAGGCTGGCTGGGCCTCGGCCCGCAGGACCTTGTGCACCTGAGCCAGTTACAGCAGCGCCCGGATACACCGCTGTGGCTGGTTCATCCGGGGCACTGCCGCTCGCTGCACAGCGTGTTGCGGCGCGTCTGAAGCAAGGCTCAGCGGTGCTTGAAGTCGGGCTCGCGCTTCTCGATGAACGCCGCCATCCCCTCTTTCTGGTCGGCGCTGGCGAAGGCGGCATGAAACACCCGGCGCTCGAAGCGCACGCCCTCGGTCAGGTTGACCTCGAACGCCCGATTGACGCTTTCCTTGACCATCATCGCCACCGGCAGCGATTTGCCGGCGATGCCATGGGCGACTTTCAGCGCCTCTTCGAGCAGTTGGTCCTGGGGCACGATGCGTGCCACCAGCCCCGAGCGTTCGGCCTCGACGGCGTCGATCATGCGCCCGGTCAGGCACATTTCCATGGCCTTGGCCTTACCCACGGCACGGGTCAGGCGCTGGGTGCCGCCCATACCGGGCAAGACGCCCAGCTTGATTTCCGGCTGGCCGAACTTCGCGGTATCGGACGCCAGGATGAAGTCGCACATCAGCGCCAGCTCACAACCGCCACCCAGGGCAAATCCGGATACCGCAGCGATGATCGGCTTGCGGCGGTTGGCCACCCGGTCGCTTTCGCTGAACAGGTCGTCGAGGTAGATCTGCGGGTAGGTCAGTTCGGCCATTTCCTTGATGTCGGCACCAGCGGCAAAGGCCTTGGCAGAGCCTGTGAGGACGATGCAACCGATGTCGCGGTTGCTTTCGAGTTCGTCCAGGGCGTGGTTCAGCTCGCTGATGAGTTGCGCGTTGAGCGCGTTCAGCGCCTGTGGCCGGTTGAGGGTAATCAGCGCAACGCGGCCTTGAATTTCGTTGAGGATCGTTGTGTAGCTCATTGGTTTTTATCCGTTTGTTGTATGAGGTCGGCGGCAGGCTTGCGAGCGGTCCCGCGGGCAAGCCCGGCTGCTACGGGGACAGTGTGCGCCCTCGTAGCAGTCCGGCTTGCCGGCGTCGGCGTCTCGGCGGGCTACACCAATTCCACCGCCATGGCCGTTGCCTCACCGCCGCCGATGCAAATGGCCGCAACGCCGCGCTGCAATCCGCGTTGCTTCAGGGCAGACAGCAAGGTCACCAGAATCCGCGCACCCGAAGCACCGATCGGGTGGCCCAAGGCGCATGCCCCACCGTTGACGTTGACCTTCTCATGGGACAGTTCGAGCTTGCTCATCGCCACCAGCGCCACCACGGCAAAGGCCTCGTTGATCTCGAACAGATCGACTTCGCTCAGCTCCCAGCCGGTCTTGGCCATGAGTTTTTCGATCGCACCAATCGGCGCCGTTGGAAACAGGCCCGGCTTGTCGGCGTAGGCTGCATGGCCACGAATCACCGCCAAAGGCTGCAAACCCCGGCGCCGGGCTTCGGACTGGCGCATCAGCACCAGTGCCGCAGCGCCGTCGGAAATCGAGCTGGAGTTGGCCGCCGTTACCGTACCGCCCTGGCGAAACGCGGGCTTGAGGTCGGGGATCTTGTCCAGACGGGCCTTGGGCGGTTGCTCATCCTGGGTGATGGTTTTCTGTTCCTTGCCGACGGTGACCTGCACCGGAACAATCTCGGCATCGAAGCGGCCTTCCTTCATCGCATCCTGAGCCCTGGTCAACGAGGCGATGGCAAAAGCATCCTGTGCCTCACGACTGAAGCTTTCGAAAGAGGCGCATTCCTCGGCGAAGGTACCCATCAGCCGACCGCGTTCGTAGGCATCTTCCAGTCCGTCGAAAAACATGTGGTCGATAACCTTGCCGTGGCCCATACGGTAGCCAGCACGGGCCTTGTCCAGCAGGTAGGGCGCATTTGACATGCTCTCCATGCCGCCCGCGACCACCACCTCGGCACTGCCCGCCAGCAGCAGGTCGTGGCCCATGATGGCCGCCTGCATGCCCGAGCCGCACATCTTGTTCAGGGTGGTGCACAAGGTGCCATTGCCAAGGCCGGCACCCAGCGCCGCCTGGCGGGCCGGGGCCTGACCGAGCCCTGCGGGCAACACGCAACCGAACAGCACCTGTTCGACATCGACGGCGGCCAGGCCCGCCCGCTCGACGGCGGCACGAATGGCCACCGAGCCCAGTTGCGGCGCCGTCTGGCTGCTCAGGTCGCCTTGAAAACCGCCCATGGGCGTACGCACGGCGCTGACGATGACGACCGGGTCCTCGATCAGGGTCTGACGTGTGTTCAGTGACATGATAATTGCTCCTCGATTAACGCGCCGCCATGCGCAAGGCGCCATCCAGACGGATCACCTCGCCGTTGAGCATGGTGTTTTCGATGATGTGTCGCACCAGCGCTGCGTATTCCGCAGGCTTGCCCAGGCGTGGCGGGAACGGCACTCCGGCGGACAGGCTTTCGCGCACTTGTTCGGTCATGCCAGCCATCATCGGCGTTTCGAAAATGCCGGGGGCGATGGTCATGACACGGATGCCGTAGCGTGCCAGCTCTCGCGCGGCCGGCAGCGTCAGGCTGGCGATGGCGCCCTTGGACGCGGCATAGGCGGCCTGGCCGATCTGGCCATCGAAGGCCGCCACCGAGGCCGTGTTGATGATGACGCCGCGCTCACCGCCTTCGTCGGCGTTACTTTGGGAGATCGCCGCGCAGGCCAGACGCAGCAGGTTGAAACTGCCGATCAGATTGACGTTGATGACCCGGCTGAAACTCGACAGCGTGTGGGGGCCTTCCTTGCCGAGGATCTTTTCCGCGCCGACAATGCCCGCGCAGTTGACCAGGCCGTTGACCTGGCCGAATTCGGCGAGGGTCTTGTCGACGGCAGCCTGGGCTGCGTTTTCGTCGGTAATGTCCGTGACACTGGCCCGGGCGTTGCTGCCCAGCTTCTCGACCTGCGCCTCAAGGGCCTGGGCGTTGACGTCGACCAGCATGACCCGGGCGCCCGCCTCTACCAGCATCTGTGCCGTGGCCGCGCCAAGACCCGATGCGCCGCCACTGACCAGAAATACCTTGCCTTGGATTTGCATGAGGGTGTCTTCCTTACACTTTTATTGTTATGGCTTTGATGACTCAAACACCGAAATACTCCGCCCCTGCGCGTGAATCGGCAATAGTCAAAGCGCGCAGTGCAAGTGGCGCTTTTGGCCATTGGCTCAGGCCTTGCGCTGCAGCACCGCCTCCCCCGAGCGCGCCGACAGCCGCCGGTTGTCCAGCAGGGCCAGCAAGGCAATCAACGCCACCCAGATGAAGGTCAACTGAAAATCACTGGTGCTGGCCTGCCCTGCGTTGCCGTGCAGGTACATCGAGCCGCGCAGCAACAACGCCGCAATCGCCACCCCAAGTCCCATGCTCAACTGGAAGAACATGCTGAACATGGTCGAGGCATCGCTCATCTGCGCTTTGGGCACATCGGCAAACCCCAGGGTATTGAACGCGGTGAACTGCATCGAACGCGACAGCCCGCCGATGAACAGGATCAGCAGGATCACCGGCCAACCCATCTGCTCGTTGAGCAAGGCACAGGCGGTGATGGCCACCACGCCGATCAGGCCGTTGACCATCAGCACCGGACGAAAACCCCAGCGCTGCATCACCGGGCTTGTGAAGGGTTTCATCGCCAGGTTGCCAGCGAATACACCCAGCACCAGTAATCCCGCATCCAACGCGGACAAACCAAAGCCCAGCTGGAACATCAGCGGCAACAGAAAGGGCAGCGTGCTGATAGCAATTCGAAACACCGAGCCGCCAAACAATGACACGCTGAAGGTGCGAATGCCGATCACCGCCACGTTCATCAGCGGCTCGCTGCGCTTGCGCATATGCCGCCAGGCCAGGGCACCGCAGACCAGGCCAACGGCCGTGACCAGCAGGCCTGTCCACTGGCTGGCGGCGTGCTGCCCCAGCATCTCCATGCCATAGAGCAAGGCGCAGCAGGCAATGGCGAGCAGCACGAAACCTGGGAAGTCGAACGCCCGAGCCTTGGCTTCATTTCGCGCCGGAATCAACACCCAGGTGGCGATCAACGCCGCGATACCCAGTGGCAAATTCAGATAGAAAATCCATGGCCACGATGCGTGGGTGACGATGAACCCGCCCAGCGGCGGACCCAGCACCGGCGCGACCAGCCCCGGCCAGGTAATCAGGGAGATAGCGCGCACCAGGTCTTTCTTCTCCGTGGCGCGCATGACGGCCAATCGCCCGACCGGCACCATCATGGCGCCACTGATGCCCTGCAGGACCCGGGCGCAGACAAAGGTTTCAAGACTGGTACTCAAGCCGCACAACAGCGAAGACACCGTGAACAGAATGATCGCACTGCCGAACACCCGCCGTGAGCCGAAGCGGTCCGCCAGCCAGCCGCTAATGGGGATGAATGCGGCGATCGCCAGCATGTAGGCGCTCATGCCGATGTTCAGGTCCACCGCCGCTACGCCAAACGTTTTGGCCATTTCCGGCAAGGCGGTGGCGATCACCGTGGCGTCGAGGTTTTCCATGAAAAACGTCACCGCCACCAGCAGTGCAATGAGGGTGGATTGGCGTTGCGTCATGGGCGGGGTCTCTGGATAAAGGCAGTGCTCTAGGGTAACCGTTCAAACTGTTGCACGCAGAGCGAAATGACCCTGGTTTGATGTGCACAGAGGAATCGGGCGATTATCGAACAAATTACCTGCGTGGTTGGTAACACGGGGCTTTTACATAATTAACTATCTGGTACATTTTGCTCAACAGGGTTGACCGGCCGCCGGATCGCCTAATAACAAGAGTGAAATGACCATGACCTCCACCACCGCACGCCCCTCCATTCTCGCCGGCCTGATCGGCGCCGGTATCCAGGCTTCGCGCACGCCGTCCCTGCACGAGCACGAGGGCGATGCCCAAGGCATGCGCTATCTGTATCGGATCATCGATCTGGACGCGCTAACGCTCGACATCACTGCCCTGCCCGGTTTGATCGAAGGTGCACAACGCACAGGCTTCACGGGGCTGAACATCACTTACCCGTGCAAGCAGGCCGTGATCCCGCTGCTCGATGAGCTCTCGGAAGAAGCGCTCAACATCGGCGCAGTCAATACGGTGGTTTTCCGGGATGGCAAGCGCGTAGGCCACAACACCGACTGCCTGGGCTTTGCCGAGGGCTTTCGCCGTGGCCTGGGTGACGTGGCCCGAGGCCGTGTGGTGCAGATGGGCGCAGGTGGCGCAGGTGCCGCGGTGGCCCATGCGTTGCTCAGTGAAGGGGTTGAGCAACTGAGTATTTTCGAGGTGGACCCCAGCCGTGCGCAGAACCTGGTGGACAACCTCAACGCGCATTTCGGTCCCGGGCGCGCACGGGTCGGTCTGGACTTGGCCACGGCAGTGGCTCAGGCCGACGGCCTGGTCAACACCACACCGATGGGCATGAGCAAACTGCCAGGCACACCGGTGGCCGCGGATCTGCTGCATGCACGGTTGTGGGTGGCGGAAATCGTCTACTTCCCGTTGCAAACGCAATTGCTCGCCGACGCCCGAGCCCTGGGATGCCGCACACTGGACGGCAGTACCATGGCGGTGTTTCAGGCGGTCAAGACGTTCGAGTTGTTCACCGGCAAAAAAGCCGATGCCACCCGGTTGCAGGCGTTCTTCAATTCCCTGAATGCATGAACGGCCCGCGGTAGCAGTCCGGCCGGGCGGCGCTCCGCTTGGCGGCGGAAGCGATCTTGAGGCCGCCGACGCCGGCAAGCTGAACGGGCCTAATGATCCCGGGCACTTATGTGGGAGCGGCCTTGCCCGCGAATGCGTAAGATATGACGCATCGAGGGTAACTGACCCACCGCCTTCGCGGGCAAGCCCGCTCCCACAGAGCCTCGTCGATCGACGATCGTCGTTATCCCTCATCCCGCAGCAGCACGGACCGGGTGTCCATCAAGGCATCAGGTAGCGCGTCACCGAATCGCTGATCATCGCCTTGTGCCGCGCGCGGGTGGCTTCGTCTTCCAGGTCGATCTGGAAGATTTCCGAGAACGTGTGGCGGTTGGACACGCGATAGAAGCAGAACGAGCTGATGAGCATGTGCAGATCCACGGCCTGCACACCCTGCCTGAACACCCCGTCCTTCTCTCCGCGCCGCAAGGTTTCGTCCAGCGCGTGCAACACGCTCTGGCTCAACGCACGAATGGTCGGCGACTGCTTGACGTTGTCGCCGTTGTGGATGTTCTCGATGCAGACGATGCGCACGAAATCGACATTGCGGTCGTGGTGGTCAAAGGTGAATTCGACCAGGCGCTGAATCGCTTCCATAGGCTTGAGCACATCAAGCTTGAGGCTGCTTTCGGTGTTGCGAATATCGCCGTAGAGCTTTTCCAGCACCTCGGCGTACAGTTGTTCCTTGCTGTTGAAGTAGTAGTAGATCATCCGTTTGGACGTCTGCGTACGTTCAGCGATGGAGTCGACCCTGGCGCCTGAAAGGCCTTGGGCCACGAACTCAGCGACGGCAGCCTGGAGGATGCCGTCGCGGGTCTTTTCCGGATTATTCTTGCGGCCCTTGCGTGGCGCCTCTACGGGCGCTTCTGCGAGGGTGTCGTCGACGTTTTTCATGCTTGGCTCACGACCACGGTGGAATCGCCCCAGTATGAGCCGCATGATCGCGTTACGGAAGTGGCATATGCCAGCTTGCCATCAGCCGGTTACAGCCGTGTCTGGCGCGTCGAACCACTGCGTGATTTGGCCATCGCAGCCAGCCGCACCGCAACGTTGGCGGCACCGTAGCCCACGTAGCCATTCTTGCGTTGCAGGATCTCGAAGAAAAACCGCCCGTCAAATGCCTCGGTGTAGACGTGAAACAGTTCGCCGCCATTGGCATCGCGGTCATACAGGACGTTGTAATAGGCCAGTTCGCTGAGGAATTCGTCATCGAAGTCGAAGCGGGCCGCCAGGTCGTCGTAATAGTTGAGGGGAATGTCCAGCAACTGCACGCCGGCCTCCTTGGCGCGGGCGACCTGGGCGAAGATGTCGTCACAGGAAAAGGCGATGTGGTGCACGCCCGAACCCCGGTAGCTCGACAGCGCGTGGGAAATCGCCGTGTTGCGGTTCTCCGAGATGTTCAACGGCAGGCGCACGGTACTGCACTGGCTGCGCAGGGCCCGGCTTTTCACCAGGCCGTAGGGGTCGGGCAGCACGACCTCGTCGTCGGCCTCGAAATCCATGATGCTTTTGTAAAACAGCACCCAGCTGTCGAGGCTGTCGGCAGGCAGTGCCATGGCCATGTGGTCGATACGCTGCAGCCCGCCCTCGACCGGTGCCGTGGCGCTGATGTTGAAGTCGCTGTCGTAGATCGACTGCCCTGGCGCTGCCGGTTCGACCAGATAGATCAGGCTGCCATCGGGGGCGCGCACCGCAGGGATCTCCCGCTCGTTCGGCCCCACCAGGCCGCGATAGGGTTGACCCTTGTACTGGCGGGCCCGTTCCAGTGCCGCGTCGCCGTTCTGTACGCGCAAGGCCGTGGCGCACAGCGACGGGCCGTGGGACTCAAAGAAACTGTGTGCGAAAGAATAGGGCTCTGCGTTGAGCACGATCTTGATATCGCCCTGCCCCAGCAGGTTCACGGCCTTGGAGCGGTGCTGACCGAGCCGTGCGAACCCCAGGTTTTCCAGCCACCCGGCCAGCCGCGCGCCTTGTGCGTCATCGACCGCAAATTCGAGAAACTCGACGCCGTCATAGGTGCTGGCCGCAGGCGGTGCAAAGAGCAGTTCAGGCTCGACCGGCTGCTGCTCTTTCTCCAGCAGCAGACGGGTCTTTTCTTCCAGGTACAGCAGCGAGCGCAGGCCGTCAGCGGCATTGGCCCGTGGCGGTGCGGCGCGAAAACCGTCGTTGAAGATTTCCAGCGACAGAGGGCCTGTGTAGCCGCTGCGCAGAATCGGCGCGAGGAAGCCCGGAAGGTCGAACTCGCCCTGCCCCGGGAAGCAACGGAAATGACGGCTCCATTCCAGCACATCCATGGCCAGCAGCGGCGCATCGGCCATCTGCACGAAGAAGATCTTGTCGCCGGGAATGTCGGCGATTGCACTCGGATCGCCCTTGAGCGACAGGGTGTGGAAGCTGTCGAGCAGCACGCCCAGCGCCGAATGATCGACCTTGCGCACCAGGTTCCACACCTGTTGCCAGGTGTTCACATGGCGGCCCCAGGCCAGTGCCTCATACCCCACCCGCAGCTTGCGAGCCCCTGCGCGCTCGGCCAGTAGCGACAGGTCGTCGAGCAGGATGTTTTCCTCACCCAGGGAGTCGGCGGCGGTGTTGCTGCACACCAGCACAAGGTCAGTGCCCAGCTCCTGCATCAGGTCGAATTTGCGCTCGGCACGGTCGACGTTGCGCTGCAGGCGGTCGCGGCGGCAGCCTTCGAAATCGCGAAACGGCTGGAACAAGGTGATGGCGATTCCCAGGTCTGCACACATCTGACGCACATTGCGCGGGCTGCCGTCATAATACAGAAGGTCGTTTTCGAAGATTTCAACGCCGTCAAACCCGGCGGCGGCGATGGCTTCGAGCTTTTCCGGCAGGGTTCCGCTCAAGGAAACGGTGGCAATCGAGCGCTGCATATTCTGACTCCTGATAATTGCACCTGACGGACAGTTCTTGTGGGGATGCTCAGGTGTCAAAGCGATTATTCTCTGGGTATTCTGTCACCGCAATTTAAATGTACGGACCGGTTAGTTTTGTGTTCGATAATCGCCCAAAAGCGTTCTGAGTCAATTGACGGTCATTGCCACGGCGCCCAACATCGACTGCACATTGTCGGACAAGGACACCGTTTCACCTGATGCTACTGGCCCAATGCCGCCCTGCATCGCCGTACGCGATACCCGAACAAGACCATAACAATTCCAAGACAGGTTAAATGCTCATGCGCTCATACCCTGCTTCGCCTGCGCCGGCCGCCGCCACTCCCGCACACCCTCACGCCGGGATCGGCGAGAAGATCCGCGGCGCCCTCGCCGTCGGCAAGACCCGCTGGGGCATGCTCGCCCTGGTGTTCTTCGCCACCGCCCTGAACTACATCGACCGCGCCGCCCTGGGCGTGATGCAACCGGTCCTCGCCAAACAGATGAGCTGGACGGCGATGGACTACGCCAACATCAACTTCTGGTTCCAGGTTGGCTACGCCATCGGCTTCGTGCTGCAAGGCCGGTTCATTGACAGGGTAGGCGTCAAGCGCGCCTTCTTCCTGGCGGTGCTGCTCTGGAGCTTTGCCACCGGTGCCCATGGCCTGGCGACTTCAGCGGTCGGCTTCATGGTGTGCCGTTTCATCCTCGGCATGACCGAGGCGGCCAACTACCCGGCCTGCGTCAAAACCACACGGCTCTGGTTCCCCGCTGGGGAACGCGCCGTGGCCACCGGGATTTTCAACGCCGGCACCAACGTCGGCGCCATGGTCACCCCCGCCCTGCTGCCGCTGATCCTCACCGTCTGGGGCTGGCAGGCAGCGTTCATCTGCATGGGCTCGCTGGGGCTGGTGTGGGTCATCACCTGGCGCCTGAAGTACTTCAACCCCGAAGAACACCCCACTGTGCGTCAGAGCGAGCTGGACTACATCAATCAAGCCAGCGAAACGGAGCCAGTGGCTGAGAAGGTGCCGTTCTCGCGCATCCTGAAAATGCGCGGCACCTGGGCATTCGCCATTGCCTACGCCCTGACCGCACCGGTGTTCTGGTTCTACCTGTACTGGCTGCCACCGTTCCTCAACCAGCAATACAACCTGGGCATCAGCGTGACGCAGATGGGCATTCCGCTGATGCTGATCTGGCTGACGGCTGACTTCGGCAGCATCGGCGGCGGCATTCTGTCATCCTGGCTGATCGGTCGCGGCGTGCGCGCCACCACCTCGCGCCTGATCTCGATGCTGATCTTCGCCCTGACCATCATCAGCGTGGTGTTTGCCGCCAATGCCAGCGGGCTGTGGGTTGCGGTTGCCGCCATCGCCCTGGCCGTCGGCGCGCATCAGGCCTGGACCGCCAACATCTGGAGCCTGGTGATGGACTACACGCCCAAGCACATGATGAGCACGGTGTTTGGCTTCGGCGGGATGTGCGCGGCCATTGGCGGGATGTTCATGACCCAGATCGTGGGCGCAGTCCTGACCGCGACCCACAACAATTATGCGGTGTTGTTTACCCTGATCCCTGCGATGTATTTCATTGCGCTGCTGTGGATGTATTTCATGGCGCCGCGCAAGGTTGAAGGCGCGTAAGCGTAGCGTTGTTCATGCGCTCCGTAGCAGCCCGGCCGGGCGGCGCTCCGCTTGCCGGCGACAGCGATCTTGAGGCCGCCTCGCCGGCAAGCCGGACTGCTACAAGGGGCGTTGCGCCCTACCCACCCTTCTTGCGCTGCTGCCACGCGGCCGCCAGGCCGCTGAGGCAGATGATCGCGATGCCCGCCTGTGCCGTCAGTGAAGGCGCATGGTCGAACACGATGTAGCCCCACAACCCGGCGAACACGATCTGGCAATAGCTGAACGGCGCCAGAATCGCCGGTGCGGCAAAGCGAAACGCCTGGGTCAGCATCAGGTGCGCAACCATCCCGCAAGTCCCCAAGGCCAGCATGAACGGCAGGTGTTTCCACTCCGGTGACTGCCAGAAGAACGGCACAATCGCACTCATCAACAGCGTATTGAACAGCCCGGCGAAGAAGTTGCTGGTGGTCGGGCTGTCATGGGCGGCCACCAGCCGGGTCAGCAGCTGATAAAACGCAAAGCACAGCGCCGACGCCAGCGGCAGCAGCACCGCCGGGGTAAACAGTTCGCCGCCCGGATGCACGATCACCATCACCCCACCGAACCCCACCAGCACGGCAATCCACTGCCCCTTCGTCACCCTCTCCTTGAGCAGCGGCACTGACAGCGCCGTGACCAGCAACGGCGCAAGGAAGTTGACCGCCGTGGCCTCGGCAATCGGGATGTACATCAGGCCCGAGGTAAACAGCAGGCTCGTCCCCAACAGGCACATCGCGCGCAAGGCTTGCAGCAGCGGCTTCTTGGTACGCAACACACGCAGCCCTGCCGACGGCATGAAAATGCACGCCATCAGCCCCGTGTGCACCACGTAGCGCACCCACACCACCATGATGATCGGGTAAATACCGGAGAGGTACTTGGACAGGGTGTCGTGAGTGGAAAACAGGAATGTCGCCAGGACAATCAGCGCGATGCCCTTGAGAGGATGGTTGACGCCGGAGAGCGGCGTGCTGGGGGTACTCATCAGCGTTCCTTTGGTCTTACCGGATTACGGGTGGCTCCGTTGCCTCTTCGAGCACTTGGGTAGAGGTTCAAAGCATATAGAAGGCGTTGTCAGATAACCAAAGAAACATCACAGAATCTGCGTATTTCTCTCATCGTTCGCCGCTGCCTCCTGCGTCCGCGTCGCAAGTGCCCGGTGAGGATAATCCCTGTACATGAACGCATATGAATCGCAATGTACTAACTGGTTAGTTAACGTTCGATAATCGCCCAAAACTCGCTTTGACCAATTGAACAGCCTTGGCCGCCCTCGCACCATGGACCTCAGTTTCGCGTTGCCAATAATTACAAAAAAAGGTCTCTTCGATGCACAACAAGTCCCTTGTTCCGAGCACGCTGTGCGCTGCAATCGCCCTCACCTCCATGGTCTGCCAGGCCCAGGGATTCGCCGAGGACGCGAAGGTCGGGTTGAATCTGCGCAACTTCTTCATCAACCGCAATTTCGTCGATCCCGCCAACGCCCAGAGCGGTGCCCAGGAATGGACGCAGAACTTCATCCTCGACGCGCGCTCGGGCTATACCCCGGGGACGGTGGGCTTTGGCCTCGACGCGCTGGGGCTGTACTCGGTCAAGCTCGACGGCGGCAAGGGTTCGGGCGGCACGCAACTGTTGCCGATTCACGACGACGGTCGCCCTGCCGATGACTTCGGACGGCTGGCGGTGGCGGCTAAAGCGAAGGTCTCCAATACCGAATTGAAAGTCGGCGAATGGATGCCGGTGCTGCCCATCCTGCGCTCAGATGACGGGCGCTCGCTGCCCCAGACCTTCCGTGGCGGGCAGATCACGTCCAGAGAACTCGCAGGGCTCACCCTCAGCGCGGGCCAGTTTCGCGGCAACAGCCCACGCAACGACGCGAGCATGGAAGACATGTCCATGACCGGCAAGGCGGCGTTCACTTCGGATCGCTTCAACTTTGGCGGCGCCGAGTACAGCTTCAACGACAAGCACACGCAGGTGGGGCTTTGGTATGCGCAACTGGAAGACATCTACCAGCAGAAGTACCTCAACCTGATTCACAGCCAGACGCTCGGTGCGTGGACGCTGGGGGCCAATCTTGGGTATTTCACAGGGCAAGAGGATGGGAGCGCGCGGGCTGGCGATCTGGATAACCGCACCTGGTCGGCGCTGCTGTCGGCGCGTTATCAGGGCAGCACGTTTTACGTTGGCCTGCAGAAGGTCAGCGGCGACAACGCCTGGATGCGGGTCAACGGCACCAGCGGCGGAACCCTGGCCAACGACAGCTACAACTCAAGCTTCGATAACTCCAGGGAGCGTTCGTGGCAGGTACGCCATGACTTCGACTTCGCCATCCTCGGCGTGCCGGGCCTGACCCTGATGAACCGCTACATCAAGGGCGATAACGTGCACAGTGGCAGTGTGACGGATGGCGAGGAATGGGCGCGGGAATCGGAGTTGGCCTACGTGATCCAGGCCGGCACGTTCAAGAACCTGTCGGTGCGCTGGCGCAATTCCACCATGCGCCGGGATTTCAGCAGCAACCAGTTCGACGAGAACCGGTTGATCGTGAGTTATCCGATTTCGATTCTATAACCCTAATCTTCGGCAAGCCGATAATTCTGTGGGAGCGAATTCATTCGCGATTCGGTAGTGCAGGCGACAAATCAATGTCATCTGCAATGGCCTCTCGCGAATAAATTCGCTCCCACAGTGGATTAGCGTCGCGGCTGGCTTATGCCTGTCGCCGCCCGTTACTCGGCGAGCGACTCCACGCCCAGCTCGTTCCACACTTCTTCGGCCATATGAAACGTCGCGTTGGCGGCGGGAATGCCGCAATAGATTGCGCTCTGCATCAGCACTTCCTTGATCTCACCGCGCGTCACGCCGTTATTTTTCGCGGCGCGCAGGTGCAGGCGCAGTTCGCCTTCGCGGTTCATGCCGATCAGCATGGCGATTGTGATCAGGCTGCGGGTGTGACGCGAGAGACCCGGACGGGTCCAGATATCGCCCCAGGCATGGCGGGTGATCATTTCCTGAAACTCACCGTTGAACGGTGTCAGCTTCTCCAGGCTGCGATCCACATGGGCGTCGCCCAGCACTTCACGGCGCACTTTCATGCCCGCCTCGTAACGTTGTTTTTCGTCCATTTCTGATCCATTCACTCTTGAAGGAAATTGAAAGCCTGATGCTCGGCGACCGCACGATCGACCCAGCGTCTGGATTGCCCCAGGTACTGCGAAGGATCGAGCAGGCTGTCCAGCGCCTGGGCCGAAAGCTCGGCGCCAATGGCCGGTTCCTCGCCCAGCACAGCACGCAGATGCCTGCCCTGCTCCACTGCCCGACGGCAGCACTGTTCGATCAGATGATGCGCCGCGTCACGGCCAATTCGTTGCGCCAGCGCGATGCTCACCGCTTCCGCCAGCACCAGCCCCTGGGTCAGGTCCAGATTGCGCAGCATGCGCGGCGCGTCCACCTCGAGGCCGGGAATCACCGCCAGCGCCTGCTGCAAAGAGCCCGACACCACGCAGCACAACTGCGGCAAGGTTTCCCACTCGGCATGCCACAGCCCCAGGCTGCGTTCGTGTTCCTGGGCCATGGCACTGAACATCGTCGCCACCAGCCCCGGTGCACGGGTCGCGGCGCCAATCATCACCGCCGCGCCCACCGGATTGCGCTTGTGAGGCATGGTCGATGAACCGCCCTTGCCTGCTGCCGCCGGCTCGAACACTTCACCTGCTTCGGTCTGCATCATCAGGCTGATGTCGCGGCCGATCTTGCCGAGAGTGCCGGCTACCAGGCCCAGGAAACTGGCGAACTCCACCAGCCGGTCGCGATGAGTGTGCCAGGGTTGCTCCGGCAGGGTGAGTTCGAGCTCCCGGGCCAGCGCCTCGGCCACCGGAAAAGCCATCTCGCCCAGCGCCGCGAGGCTGCCCGACGCGCCGCCAAATTGCAGGCTGAGCAAACGCGGTCTCAGTTCACCAAGGCGCTGACGATGACGGGTGATCGCCCCCAGCCAACCGGCGATCTTCGCCCCCAGGGTCACGGGCGTAGCCTGCTGCAGCCAGGTGCGCCCGGCCATCGGTACGTCGGCGTGGCGCCGGGCCTGTTGCGCAAGTGCGTCGCCCAGCAGCGCCAGGTCGCGCTCCAGCAAGGCCACGGCTTTTCGCAGTTGCAGCACCAGGCCGGTGTCCATCACGTCCTGGCTGGTGGCGCCCATGTGCACGTAACGCTCGGCAGTTTCGCTGGCGGTCGCGATTTGCCGGCCCAGCGCCTTGACCAGCGGAATGGCCGAGTTGCCCGCGCTGCCGATGGCCACGGCCAGCGCATCGAAGTCATACAGCGAGGCATCGCAAGCGGCCTCGATATCACTGACCACGCTGGCCGGAATAGCGCCCACGCAAGCTTCGGCTCGGGCCAGGGCGGCCTCGAAATCCAGCATGCCCTGCACACGGCCGTGGTCGCAGAAGATCTGCCCCATGGCGTCCTGGGTGAAATAGCGGTCGAAAAGTTGATTGCCCGGTCTGTTCAACGGAGTGCTCCTGACGGCTCGCGCGTCCAGTTCATCGGCTTTCGATCAGAAATCGAAGAACACGGTTTCATTTTCGCCCTGCACACGGATGTCGAAACGATAGGCGACTTTGCCTTCCACGGTGCAGCGTTTGGCGATCAGTGTCTGACGCCGCTGCGGCTGCTCGATCAGGTTGAGCACCGGATCGATGGCGTTGCTCTGGGCCTCGTCATCGAAGTACAGCCGGGTGTGCAAGTGGATGTTGATGCCCCGGGCGAACAGCGAAACGTTGACGTGGGGCGCCATGGGCACGCCGGCGGCATTGCGCACCACGCCCGGCTTGACGGTGTTGACCAGCCACTCGCCCTCATCAAGGGTCGCGGTACGGCCAAAGCTGTTGAACGGCTTGTTCAGGTCATAATCGGTGTCGTATTCACCATCGGTGTTGGCCTGCCACAGCTCCAGGAACGAGTCGCGAATCAGGTGGCCATTGCCGTCATAGACATGACCCAGCAACAGAATGTGCTCCCCCGGCGCACCGGGCTTTGCCATTTCATTCCAGATTTCCTGCTCACGGGGTGGATTGCCGGCAGCTTCCAGCGCCAGGCCGATGTGCACATAGGGGCCGGCCGTCTGCGAAGGGGTTTCCGACAGAATTTGAACGGGCATGGTCTTCGCTCCTCAGACGTTTTCGAAGTGAGTCTTGCGCTGGCCGCGCAACACGATGTCAAAGCGGTACGCCAGGCAATCCATCGGATTGGCCATGCTCATGTCGAGCCTTGCGATCAGGCTCTGCACGGCGTCCGGGTTGGCGATGGACTTGACGATCGGGCACAGCGGGATCAGCGGATCGCCTTCGAAATACAACTGGGTAATCAGCCGGGTGGAGATCGACGGGCCACTGATGGAAAAGTGGATATGCGCCGGGCGCCAGTCGTTGGGGCCGTTGCGCCATGGGTACGGGCCGGGCTTGACGGTGCGGAAGCTGTAGTTGCCGTCACGGTCGGTCAGGCAGCGGCCCACGCCGCCGAAGTTGGGGTCCAGCGGTGCGAGGTAGGCGTCCTTCTTGTGGCGGTAACGGCCGCCCGCATTGGCCTGCCACATCTCGACCAGGGTGTGCGGCACCGGCTTGCCGTACTGGTCGATGACCCGGCCCGCCACGATGATGCGCTCGCCAACCGGCAGGCCGCCGTTGTTGAAGTTGAGCAACAGGTCGGCGTCGTGGCGACCGAATTGCAGATGGGTGAAATCCGGGCCGCTGGTTTCGGAAACCGATTGCGGGATGCTCACCAGCGCCTGGCGCGGCGAACGCAGGATCGAGGTCTTGTAATCAGGGGTCAGGGCCTTGGGGTGCCAATTACGGTCGCGAATGGCAAAACGGCTGTCGTGGGGGTCAGACATGCCAGTCTCCTGTTCTAGTTATTGGAGGGTGGCGCCTGCGACGGACAACGGCAGGCGATGGCGCAGTGTCCCGCGCTATCGCCCCTGGCGAAACTGAAATAAACGCTGTCATCCATAACCAAATGGTTATGGATAAAGCCCCTCGCGGTAGGCCTGCCCCACTTCCCTGAGCGTGTCGACGCACCATTGGGCGGCGATGGGCAAGGGCAATGCCGGGTTGCTGCACAGCCCCACCGAGCCACCGGGCTCGCGAATCCCCAACTCAACCTCGGCAAGTTCGCCGCGGGCCAGGTCCTGGCGTACCGCATCGAAAGGCGCGATCCACACCGCATCGCTGCATTGCACGTAACGGCGGCTCAGGGTCAGGGACAGGGTTTCCAGGCGCTGGCGTGGCGGATGGATGCCATGCTGGACGAACAGGCTGTCGGCGAACTTGCGGATAGTCGTGCCCGCCAGTGGCAGCACCAGCGGGAAGTCTTCAAGGGAGGGCCGATGCTCGGCTGTGGCGGCCAGCAGTGGATGGCCGACGCGTACCACCAGGGTCATCGACTCGCTGTACAGGTGCTCAAAACTCAGGCCCAGGATCTGCGGGCTGTCGGTCATGCGCCCGACCACCAGGTCCAGCTCGCCCAGGCGCAGTTGCGACAGCAGGTAGGCGCTGGGCCCGGTGGCCACGCTGACCACCAGCGCCGGGTGCTGCTCATGCAGACGCCGGATCACCTCGGGCACCAGCAGGCTTTCCACAGTGGACAGCACGCCCAGACGCACAGCCACCGGCTCGTGCTCGCCAGAGCGCAGGCTGTTCACGCCCTCACGCAGGGCCTGCACGCTGGGGCCTGCGTAGCGCATAAACGCCACCCCGGCTTCGGTCAGCGCCGCCCCGCTCTTGCTGCGCACGAACAGACTGGCGGACAGCAGGGTTTCCAGCTCCTTGAGCGTCTTGGACAACGCCGGCTGACTGATGGCGAGCTTGTCCGAAGCCTTGGCCAGGCTGCCCTGGCGCGCCACTTCGAGAAAGCACAGCAGGTGGCGGAATTTGATGCGGGTGTCGATGTTCACGTTGATAAGCCTTGGAATAAGCCTGGGATACCGCAGTTGCGCTCGTGATTCTGCCCGACGGACCTACGCCACTGGCACGGTAAACCGGAACTCACTGCCCACACCCACCTCACTGCTGGCCACCAGCTCGCCGCCATGGGCCTTGACGATGCCTTGGGAGATGTACAGCCCCAGCCCGGTGCCGCTGGGGTTGCCCTCACGGATGCGCCAGTAACGGTCGAATACATGGGGTAGCTGGTCGGGTGTAATCCCTGCGCCTGAATCACTGACGGTGATCAACACAACGTCACCCTGTGCCACGGCCGCCACGCTGATGCGACCTTCCTTGGGGGTGAACTTGATCGCATTGCCCACCAGATTCGACACCACCTGGAACATGCGCTCGGTGTCGGCCATGATCTTGAGGCCCGGCTCGCTGTTAAACGTAAGCTCAATGAACTTGTTCAGTGCCATCGGTGCCAGCAGCGACCACGCATCCTCGAAGAACTGCGTCAGCTCAAGCGGCTGCGGTGATACCGAATAGCGCCCCGCTTCGATCTTAGAGGTGTCGAGCAAATCCTCCAGCAGGTTGGTCATGCGCGCCGTCGCCCGTTGCAGGGTGTCGATGGCCGAGTTCAAACGCTTGGAAGACGGGCTCACGTCTGCGGCGATCACCCGCTGCATCATGCCGCACTGCATGACAATGGCTGTCAGCGGGCTGCGCAGGTCATGGGACACCACGGCCACCAGCTCATCACGGGCGCGCACGGCGTCTTTCTCGCGCAGCACCTGACGCGCCAGATCCGCCTCCAGCGCCGAGCGCCGCAAATCGGACACCGCGTAGACCTCGCCCGCGGTCCAGGCCCTGGAGGTGGCATCGACTTGCTGTTTCCACGCCTCGAATGACTCCCGCGGCTGCAAGCGGTCGGCGACCACCTGCTTTGATGCATCGGGGTTGCCGCTCCACTTTACGCTGCCCTTCACTTCCGGGCGAAACCACATCACCGCGTTCTCGACAGGCTTTGGCAGACTGAAGGCCAGCAGGCCGCTGGCGATGGCCGGATAGTCGTCGGCATCGTGGAATTCATGGCTCAGGTTGGCGGTTTCGATCACCGGCCCACGCTGGGCCTGCACCCATTGCCCCAGGGCTTTGACCTGCTCGGCGGACGGGCACTGGCCGATCAGGTGCAGTTGATCTTCGATCAGCACCGCCGCCCCCTCGGCGTCAGCCAGGGCGAGCAGGTCCTGGGCATGGTCGATCAACCCCTGATAGACATCGCCTTCGACCGTGCCCATGGCTTGGGCCAAAGACTTGAGCAGGCTGCCCTTGGCCTCGCGCTGACGCTGAGCCTGCACTTCTTCCAGCGCGCTGATCTGCATCGACAGCACCTGGCCGATGGTCTGACAGGCCGCGCGCAATCGATGGGGCACCCGCAGGGGCTGGCGATTGCCGCAACTGATCAGGCCCCACAGCCGGTCATCCTTGAGCAGCGAGATGCTCATGGACGAGCGCACGCCCATATTCCTCATGTACTGGCAGTGGACCGGCGACACGCTGCGCAGCACGGAAAAACTCATGTCCAGCGGCTGGCGATTGTCGGGCCGCAGCGCAGGCAGCATCGGCACCGGAACGTAGCTCGCGTCGGGGATGATCCGCAGCCAGTTAAGCCGATACAGCTCGCGGGCCTGTTGCGGAATGTCGCTGGCAGGGAAAAACAGCCCCTGATAAGCGTCCAGTTCAGAAGTTGCGGACTCGGCGACGACCTGGCCGTGGCCTTCTTGCTCAAAGCGGTAGATCAGTACCCGGTCATAGCCGGTCAGCGCGCGGATTTCGTTGACGCTGATCTCATACAACTCGGCCAAAGACCTGGCGGTTTGCAGGCGACGCAGGGTCCGGGTCAGGTGCCGGTCCAGGCTGCCTTCAGCCGCCTGAACAGCCTCGAGTTCGAGAAACAACAGGCCATCGTGGCGGTGCAACACGCCGTCGAACGCGCGGCCACCAAATGTCAGCGCCAGCGGGTTGAGGTCCTCCAGCGAGCCACTGGCCAATGCCTGGCGCACGCAGGCGAATGGCTCTTCACCCAGCCAGCGGGCCAGAGGCTGGCCTGCCGCAGCATCATCGGCCTCCAGAAGCGCCGGTGCATTGGCACTGGCCTGCTGCACGATCCAGCTCGACTCATCGACCGTCAGCAACGCGCCATGGGGTTGAATCGCCCCCGGAATGCGAATGGGCTCGTCGGCGCAGGTCTGCAACAACGCGTCCAGCTTGTGTTCGTTGGCAATCGTCATCGCAGCACTCCCTGGCGATCCAGCCATTGGGCAAAACAGGCGAAGGTCGCGCACGCAGCGTCGGCGACCTGAGGGTTGTGGTGGGGATGATCGAACTCGGCCAATCGTTGCAGAAAAGCCTTCCACAGCCGACCGGTGTCACGGCCGTAGACATCGAGAAACTCACCGCCGCTGTCGGCATCGATCCCGAGCCGTTGCGCGATGATCCGCCGCAACACCTGGCCGCCCAACGTGGCGCCTTCCATCACGTACATGATGCCGAACAGATCCGCAGGGCTTTCAAGCAGCGGCAGATCGCGGCACAGCGGCAAGGCCTGGATCTGCGCATCGTTCAAGCCCAGTGCGTGCAGATCCTTGAACAGTGCCGGGATCTTGTGGCGCTCAGGGTCGACGTGCGCCCCTGCAAAACTCTCAATGAGCAGGTGCAACGGCGCATGAAAACCGTAGTAGGCCTGGATGATACGCCGGTAGGTCGACAGGTCGAGATCGGGGTGAGTCAGGGGCAATCTGGCTTCCAGCGCCTTGTGCTGCTCGGCTGTAGCGGCGCGCAACAGCTGCAGGACCGGTGAGACAGTGCTCGCGCACCTTGGGTGATATAACTCGGGGGTGGTTTCAACCAAGAGCGGCAACGTCCGAAAGAAAGTAAGGGAATGTCTGGAGTGTAAAGACAGCCGCGCGTTCAGGCAAAGCGAAGCACGAACGCCCCTGCATCACAGGGGCGCTCGTCAGTAAAATGGGCCGCCAGACGACAGCCCGGGGTCAGAAGATGTAGTCGGTAGTCAGGAAGCTCGACTCGCGATTGTGGATGATGTCGCTGACCAGCGCCTTGTTGCTTTCCTGGAACTTGGTCGCCACCAATGTGCGGATCGAAAACACTCGCAGGGCATCGTGGACCGAGAGCGTGCCCTCGGCCGAGTTCTTGCGGCCGTTGAACGGGAAGCTGTCCGGGCCGCGCTGGCACTGGGCGTTGATGTTGATCCGCCCCACCTGATTGGCGAAGGCATCCACCAGACGCCCCACCTGCTTGGAATCGTTGCCAAAGATACTCAACTGCTGACCGAAGTCAGAGTCCAGCACGTATTCGATGACCGTTTCCAGATCACGGTACGCCACGACCGGCACCACCGGACCGAATTGCTCTTCGTGATAGACGCGCATGTCCGGGGTGACCGGGTACAGCACCGCCGGGTAGAAGAACTGCCCGTGGGTGGTGCCGCCGCCTTCGTTGACCACCTTGGCGCCCTTGCTCACGGCATCGTCCACCAGGCCTTGCAGGTAGTCGGTCTTGCCTGGCTCAGGCAACGGCGTCAATGCAACGCCCGGCTCCCACGGCATGCCGGGCTTGAGCTGGGCGAGTTTTTCCTCGAATTTCTCCAGGAAACTACCAACCACGTTCTCGTGCACGAACATGATCTTCAGCGCGGTGCAGCGCTGGCCGTTGAAGGACAGAGAGCCGGTGATGGCTTCGCTGACCGCGTTGTCCAGGTTGACATCGGGCAACACGATCCCGGGATTTTTCGCGTCCAGGCCCAGTGCGGCACGCAGGCGGTGCGGCTTGGGGTGCAGTTTTTTCAGGGCGCTGGCGGCCTTGTTGGTGCCGATGAAGGCAAACACGTCGATCTTGCCGCTGGCCATCAGGGCGCTGACGGTCTCACGGCCGCTGCCGTAGATCACGTTGATGACACCGGCCGGGAAGCTGTCGCGGAAGGCTTCCAGCAGCGGGCGAATCAGCAGCACACCGAACTTGGCCGGCTTGAACACCACGGTGTTTCCCATGATGAGTGCCGGAATCAGCGTGGTGAAGGTTTCGTTCAGCGGGTAGTTGTACGGGCCCATACACAGGGTCACGCCCAGGGGCACGCGGCGGATCTGGCCCAGGGTATCCTGCTCCAGCTCGAAGCGACTGGAGCGGCGATCCAGTTCCTTGAGCGCACCGATGGTGTCGACGATGTAGTCGCAGGTGCGGTCGAATTCTTTCTGCGAGTCCTTGAGGTTCTTGCCGATCTCCCACATCAGCAAGGTCACGACCGCATCGCGCTGTTCGCGCATCAGCTTGAGAAAGGTCTCTACATGCCGGATGCGATCGACCACGCGCATGGTTGGCCAGGCGCCCTGCCCCCGGTCATAGGCCTTGACCGCCGCATCCAGCGCAGTCATCGAGGTCTCGGCGTCCATCAGCGGAGTGCTGCCGAGCACGACGCCTTCAAGGCCTGCGTCGGTTTTCAGCGATACGGGGCTGAGCACCGGCGCCAGCGGTCCTTGCCACTGGCGCAGTTCGCCGTTGACCAGGTAGTCGCGTTGTTCGATGGCGGGGCCTGCACGGAACTGCTCGGGAATTTCATCGGCGCGGGGATACAGGTTGTCCAGGCGGTTTTGCAGGGTCATTTCTCTTTTACCTCTTCCAATCGGTAACGTGCTGAACACACTACGCCACAGGTGGGGAAGAATGAAAAGAGTTAGTGCAAATGTCACGATTGGGTGACATGAATGGTTTCAGCAGTCGCCTCAGGCCACGGCTGTCTGATTGCGCCCCTGGGACTTGGCGCGAAACATTGCCTTGTCCGCTTCGTTGAGCAATGCGGTCAGGCTGCAGTCATTGACCCCCATGGCGGCAACGCCCAGGCTTGCAGTGATCGCGCCGACCTGCTCGCAGCTTACCTGGGCCACCGCCTGACGCAGGCGTTCGGCGGTTTGTTGGGCGATGTCCAGCGAGGCGTCGGTGAGCAGAATGGCGAACTCCTCGCCTCCCAGCCGGCCGCAGATATCCACCTCGCGAATCGACTCGCGGATCACCCGGCCTATCTCCCGCAACGCCTGATCCCCGGCCTGATGACCGAAGGAATCGTTGATGCGCTTGAAGTGATCGATGTCCAGCATCAGGACCGCCAGTGGTTGGTGATTGCGCTTGCAGCGCTCGTAGATCAGCGCCGCCTCGTGGAAAAACGCCCGGCGATTTTTAAGGCCCGTGAGTTCGTCGGTCTGGGCGGCGTGGGTGGCGAGTTTGTGGGCATGTTCCATCTCCCGCTTCAGACGAAACGCTGTCTCGAGGGCCTCGGACAGTTTGCGCGTTGCACTGATGACGAACGAGGCGAACACCAGAGAGGCGACCGCCATGCCGATCTGCGTGCCGTCAGGCTGAATCAGCAGCCAGAGCGTACAGGGCAGCAGTACAAGGCCGATGGAAACGATGGTCATGGCTCGAAACGTCGAATAGCACGACACCGCGCTGACCGACATGCCCACCGCAAACAGCAACACAAGCGTACGCGTCAACAGATCGCCGCTGCACATCAACGCCAGCGCCCCGGCGCCCCAGATCGCAGCCGTCTGAACCAGGGTCAGCCAATACCTGCGCTCCCAGCGTTCTGGTGTCCGGGCATCGGCAGGACTGCGGAAATAACCGAACAGCAGCATGATGCGCAGCAAAGTCGCCGCACCCAACACGCTCAACCAGAGGACGATCACAGCATGATCCACCCGCGGCCAGCACAGCCAGCTCAACATCAGGGCGCCGAGAAAGCTTCCCGTGACCGAGAAAAAGGTTTGCCGAAACAACAAATGCAAACGGTCGGTCCGCACTTGCGCCTGTATCTGGACATCGCGTTCGCGTTGAAACTCATAGGGGTGCATCGGATCCCGCCTGTCCATGCCACTGGACCGCGGATTGTGGCACCCGGCCATGACGGTATTCAACAGGGTTCGTTGCTGTTGGCGAGAAAAGCTCGGCCGACCTTTTGTAGACGAGGCCCGTAGGAGCGCGCTTGCCCGCGACGGCGATGTGTCATCCGATACCGAGGTGTCTGGCCCGACGCTGTCGCGGGCAAGCGCGCTCCTACAGAATCCGCAAGGCCGCCCCCGCCGGAACAACAAACCGCTGATAGAAATCCTCGACCGCCAGGTTCTTGTCCTTGGCCTCGAACATGATGTCGAACCTGTCCAGAAACTGCCGTGCGTAGGCGTTGGTCCAGTCGTTCCACATGCGGTCGCTGTGCAGGTACAGGTCGCGTTTGTTGACCACCTTCAACAGATCGTCCATCTCAAGCTTCTGCTCGGCGGTGAAGCCCAGCGCCTGCAGGCTTTCCGGCGGCTGGGAGTAATGCATCACCGGCCGCACCCCGCGCCAGCTGTCGATGATCCGTGCAACACGGGGGTCGTCGGGCGAGATGTAGGCGCTTTCGTGAATCCAGCAGTGGTGAATGTCCAGCACCACCGGCGCAAGATCGGCCAGTTGCAGGCAGTCGTCGACGCCATAGGTTTTTTCGTCGTTTTCAAAGGTGATGCAATTACGGGCGACTTCGGACAGGCGCGGCCACACCTCGCGCACACCTTCGGCACCGAGCCTGCCTGCGATGTGCACATTGCATTTGAAATCCTGAAACTGCCTGCCGTAGCCCATCATGCGGATCATGTCGGCGTGGTATTCGAATTCGGCCAGGCTGTTCTCGACCACCTCGGGGCGGTCTGAACCCAGCACGCAGAACTGCCCCGGATGAAACGACAGGCGGATATCCGCTTTGCGCGCGGTATCGCCAATGGCCGCGAACAGTTCTTGCAGCCGCGACATCAGTGCCGGGTCGCGGTAGAACTCAACCACCTTGGGGTGGCTGTAGAACGGCAGCAGGTCACTGGACAGCCGCAGCATCCTGCGTCCCAGCGGTAACTGCGCCACATAACCGAGCAGACGGATCTGCGCCGCCAGGTTGTGCTCGACGATCTCCAGCAGTTTTTCCCGGGCCACCTGGAGTGTCACGCTGTCCATCCAGCGCAGGGTAGTGGTGCGCGGGTTGTAGCCGCCTTCCAGAGCCTTGAGTTCCTTGAGCGACAGCGCACGCTCAGGGTGGCGGTACATGCAGGCAAAACCGATACGGGGGGTGTTCACGACATTTCCTCAAATGGGCGTTCAGGCCGACAGCCTGCTGTGGGATGGACAGCGGACCCGGCCGCCCGGTTCGCTTTTCAAGCGAGGCCTTTTACGGGGAACCCCTGACGCTTTCAACCCCTTGCGCAGGCGTGCGCGCCGCGAGCACACTGGCCGACGTATCGAAATCTACACGCTCACCGAGCGACTGGAAGGACTGAACCATGACAAGCCAAACACAAACCGCGCTGCTGGCCGGCGGCTGCTTCTGGGGCATGCAGGACCTGCTGCGCCGCTATCCGGGCGTGCTGTCCACGCGAGTGGGCTACTCGGGCGGCGACGTCGAGAACGCCACCTACCGCAACCACGGCACCCACGCCGAAGCCATTGAAATCGTCTTTGACCCAGCGATCATCAGCTACCGGCGCATTCTGGAGTTCTTCTTCCAGATCCACGACCCGTCCACCGCCAATCGCCAGGGCAATGACATCGGCCTGAGCTATCGCTCGGCGATTTTCTATCTGGACGATGAGCAAAAGCACATCGCCGAAGAAACCGTGAAGGATGTCGACGCCTCAGGCTTGTGGCCCGGCAAAGCAGTGACCGAGATCAGCCCCGCCGGTGCCTTCTGGGAGGCCGAGCCCGAGCATCAGGATTATCTGGAGCGCATTCCCAACGGCTACACTTGCCACTTCATCCGGCCGGACTGGGTATTGCCGACCCGCGCCTGAACCCCTGGCCGAAGATCAGTGGCAGACCAGCCCGTCGCTGATCTTCATGCTATCGACCAGATACGCGTTGCTGCGCAGATCCCATGCCCTCGCCTGCCCGCCCTCGGACTGCCAATGACGCAGGCCCGCTTGCAGCAGGCGCAGGCTCTTGAGATCCGGTTGCGAAAGGTAGACACGGGCGTCGCTGCTGGCCTCGAGGGTCTGTGGCAGCAAGCGATAGAAGCGCCAGTCCGGTGTCTGCAACAGGCTGGTCAGCACCGTTCGCTCATCGGCGAGGAACGCACAATCCCCTGCCAGAAATGCCGTCGCGGCGCGGATGCCGGAGGCGTAGGTCTGCACCTGGGCGTGCTGATTGTGCAAGGCGTCGATCCACGGACTGCCAAAGGCTGCGCAGACACTCTGCCCCCCGATCGAAGATTGCGGCGCATTGCGCAGGCTCACCAGCGCGCCGTTCTGGAAGGCATCGGGCACCGCACGCAATGACGCCCGCTGCTTCTCAAGGCCCGCAATGTCGGCGCTGCCGGCGATCACCGCATCCACTTTTCCGCTCTTCAAAAACCCTGCAAGGTCTTGAGAAGGAATCGCCGCCAGCTGCACATCGAGGCCCAGGTAATGCCCCAGTGCCTGGGCCAGTTCGCTGTCCATCTCATCCGGCTCGGACACCAGCGCCTCGGTGCTGTAAGTGGGCCTGGGGTAGCTGCGCACGCCAACGCGCAGCACTTGTTGCTCTCTGGCCCGTTCCAGCAGCGGCCCGGGTGCCTGTTCGGCGGCATCGAGCAGCGGCAGCAGCCACACGGCACACACCGCCGCGCCTCCGATCAGCACAGCGAGGCCGTAGCTGATCCAGCCGCCAATAAAGGCCCGCAACGTGTTAGCCGGCATGTTTCATCCCACGCCGCCAGCGAGTGAAACGTCGCTCCAGCAAGGCCAGCAGAAAATTCAGCAGCAAGCCTACCACCGCCAGCAGCAGGATCCCCGCGTACATGCTCGGGATCTGGAACACCTCCTGAGAGTTGAGCGTCAGGAAGCCCAGCCCCGAATGGGCGCCAATCATCTCGGCCGCCACCAGGGCCGTGATGCAATACGCACCCGCCAGCCGCACCCCGGTGAAAATCGACGGCGCCGCCGACGGCAACACGATCTTCAGGAACAGGAAGCGCCGGTTGGCACCCATCGACAGCGCCGAGTTGATCAGCAGACTGTCCACCTGTTTAACCCCGGTAATGGTACTGAGCAGGATCGGCCAGAACGACGCCCAGAAGATGATCGCCACCTTGGACAGCTCGCCGATCCCCAGAAACAGGATGAACACCGGGAACAGTGCCAGCGCCGAGGTCTGGCGGAAGAACTGCAGCAGCGGGTCGAGAATGCGCTCAAGTCGCGCAAACCAGCCCATCAGCAAGCCCAGGGTAATGCCGGTGACGATCGCCAGCACCAGTCCCGCCAACGAGCGCACCAGGCTGGCCTGCAGGTGCTTGATGAGCGCGCCGTTGCTCGCCATGTCGAAGATCGCTGCGAGCACTTCGGAGGGTGGGCTCAGATAGCCTGGGTTGACCACGCCAAGACGCGGCAAGGCCTCCCACAGCGCGATAAAGATCAGGATGCCAATGGAGCTGTCCGCCACCCGGCGCAGGGTTCTCTTGATGCTCATGCCTACACTCCGATCCGGTAGCCGTTGCCGAGGGCGATCTGTTGCCAGCTCAACTCACGAGCTTTGCCAGGCAGTTCAAGGTCGCTGGCCGGGGCACCGCCCATGGCTTCGCGCAACGACAGCCAGGCGCGCTGGCGCAGATGGACGAAATCGTGGCTGTTACGCACTTCGGGCAAGCGTGGGCGCGGCAGGTCGATGTCGATGATTTCCTTGATGCGGCCGGGACGCGGGGTCATCACCGCCACCCGATCAGACAAAAAGATTGCCTCGTCAAGGCTGTGGGTGATGAAAACTATGGTCTTCTTGTGCAGGCTCCAGATGCGCAGCAGTTCGTCCTGCAGGGTTTCGCGGGTCTGGGCGTCAAGCGCGGCGAAAGGTTCATCCATCAGCAGCACGTCAGGCTTGTAGACCAGCGAACGGGCAATGGCCACGCGCTGGCGCATGCCGCCGGAGAGCTCATGGGGATAGCGCGAGGCGAAGCCGGTCAGGCCCACCAGGTCCAGGTATTCCCGGGCCTGTTCGCGCCGCTCGGCCTTGCCAACGCCACGGATTTCCAGGCCCACGGCGATGTTGTCCAGCACCGTGCGCCAGGGCAACAACGCATAGCCCTGAAACACCACGCCTTGATTGCGGTTGATGCCTTGCAGGGGTTTGCCATCGATGTTCAGCGTGCCGCCGCTTTTTTGCGCGAGGCCGGCGAGGATGTTCAGGTAAGTGGATTTGCCGCAGCCCGACGGGCCCAGGATCGACAGAAACTCGCCTTCACGCACATCGAGGTCGAAATCCTTGAGCACCTCGACCCGCTCGCTGTTGCCCGCTTCGTCCTGGGCCTGATACTCCATGTGCAGGCCGGATGTTGAAATTTTATGCACTGCTGCTCCTGGTTGAAAATGCCATGGCCACCACCGACCCCGTAGCAGTCCGGCTTGCCGGCGACCGCGGTGTGTCAGAAAACACGTCCGTGGCTGGTACACCGCGGTCGCCGGCAAGCCGGACTGCTACGGGCATCGTGCAGGGTCACAAATGGTGAAAGTGTTCGAGGTTCAAGCCGCGCCCTTGGCCAACACATTGAACTGGTTGGTGTACACATCCTTGACCGCCACCGCGCCGGGCTTGATCTTCTTCTCGTTCTGCAGAATGTCGATGTAGTACTGAATCGGTGGTTCGGTGACGACCAGGTCGTCGATGTAGGCGTAGCGCTCCACCAACTCCAGCTTCGTGCCGATGCGCTGGGAAACGATCTTGCGCGCCTCGTCGGGGTTGGCATTGACCCAGTTGGCGGCCTTGGCGATGGCGCTGACGAAATCCTGGGTGGCTTCGGGGTTTTCCCGGATGAACTTGCCGTAGCCGCTGTACGGCGCCATGCCGCCCAGGCCCTTGTCCAGGTCGTAGTCGCTCCACAGCTTGCGCAGCTCGGGGTTGTGCTCGGCGCCACCGGATGCCGGCGGGTGGATGATCGCGATGTCGATGTTGCGCGTGACCAGCGTCTGCTCGCCCTGGTTGTCCGGCACCACGACCCAGTTGATCTTGTCGACGTCCACCTGATGCTCGCGCAGGTACTTCTTGGTCACGAACTCGGCGCAAGCACCGAAGCTGTTGAAGCCCACGGTTTTGCCTTCCATGTCCTTGGGCGTGAAGATCCCCGAATCGGCGCGCACGAAGTACTTCATGTGCGGCGCTTCCTGCAGCGTCTTGCCGCCTGCGGCGACGACTTTCAGGTCCAGGCCGCTGGCAATCGCCGAAATCACCAAAGGCACCATGCGGGTGCCGAAGTCGATCTCGCCGGTGCCGACCAGCGGGATGATCTGCGGTGCGGCAATCTTGCCGATGTAGTTGGGACGGGTGCGGGTCCCGTCGAAATAGCCCAGCGAGTCGGCCAGGTAGACCAGGTCGAACGAGGGGTTGTCCGGGTATTTGAAGCTGACCACCTGATCGGAGCGTTTCTTGATGACGGCCGGCGCTGCACTGGCGGTCTTCTCGGATTTGTCGCAGCCGGGCAGCAGCAACCCTGCGGCCCCCGCCGCGCCGAGCAGCGCTACCTGCTTGATGAACGTTCTGCGGCTGTTGTTATCCTGCATAAATAGCTTTCCTGAGTGAGTGACAGCCGGAGAAAGAGCGGCATTTTATGAACAATAATAGAGGCAGCGCATGGCAATAAAAGCGAATGAGCGAATACCGAACTCGCGGCATTAAGCCCGCTCAAGCAGCGTACACATAACTGCGGGCGACAATAATAAACGCGCCATGAATGCGTCAATTAAAGCACTAGATCGTTTTAAACTAAAGTTATGCCAATCATCCGGTTTGGGTTTACTCTCAGGATCGCGGACGCCGGCAAGCCGGACTGCTACGAGAGTCTCTGGCGCTCACCGGACTGGGGGCTGCCTCAGTTTCCGTAGCAGTCCGGCTTGCCGGCGTGGCGTCATTGAGATCGCCCCCCCCCGCCAACGAAGTGTTGCTCCAGCAACACCCGATAAACACAACCTCCCAAACTTGCGCACCCAAAAACGGCAAACTTTCATTCCTGACCGCCCGCTCCCGCTTATTTCAAACAACCTGCAACTAAAAACAACTAACGGCACACCCCTTGCAATAACACTTCCACGACATTCAACGCCGGAGTGTTTCTCTTGTCCTTATTGCCTTCGCCTCTTGATTATCCCGACAGTCCGTTATCCCGCGCGTTCGCTCAACCCTTGATGCTGGGTTTGTTCCTGCCTGTGCAATCGGGTGGCTGGAGTCCTTCGGCGTTGCCACGGGGCACGGACTGGACCTTCGACTACAACAAGCAGCTGACCCTGCGCGCCGAAGCCCTGGGCTTCGATCTGGTGTTCGCGCTGGCCGAGTGGCTGGGCAAAGGCGGTTATGGCGGCGAGATCGGCTATCACGACAAGTCACTGGACGCCTTCATCACCCAGGCGGCGCTGGCATCAGTCACCGAGCGTATCCTGCTGATCTCGACCCTGCACGTGCTGTACGGCCCCTGGCACCCGCTGCACCTGGCCAAGTTCGGCGCCACCCTGGACCACATCAGCAACGGCCGCTGGGGCCTGAACCTGGTGACCGGCCACCGCCATCGCGAACACCGCCGCTTTGGCCATGAACCCATCGAACACGACCAGCGCTACCAGCAGGCGGACGAATTCATTCGCGTGGTCCAGCATCTGTGGGCGAGCAACGAGAACGTCGACTTCAACGGCGACTATTACCGCCTCCAGGAAGCCTACAGCAGCGTCAAACCCCGCTTCGGCCGCCCGGTGCTGGTTAACGCCACGGGCTCCAGCGCCGGCATCGATTTCGCCGCCCGGCATTCGGACATCGTTTTCACCACCAGCCCCGGCAGCGCCGAAATCGAAGACGCGCTGAGCAAGCTGCCCGAGCACCTGCAACGCATCAAGGGCGCCGCCGCACAGCATGGCCGGCAGATCCGCACCCTGATCAACCCGCTGGTGATCTGCCGCGACAGCGATGCCGAGGCCTGGGAGCACCATGCCGCCATCACTGCCGCGGGCGATCCCGGCGCCCTTGAAGGGCATGTCCGCGAAGCCAGCGACGCTCACGCCTGGCGCGGTCACAAGGCCGATCAGCGCTACGTCGGCGGCAACATCCAACTGGTGGGCAGCCCCGAAACCGTGGTGCGCGACATCCTGCGCCTCAAACAGGCCGGCATCGACGGCATTCAACTGAGCTTCTTCGACTTCGTTCCGGACCTTGAGCAGTTTGGCGAGCGCGTCTTGCCGCTGCTGCACCAGGCCGGCCTGCGCCTCTGACACCTTTATCAGGATCTCCCGTATGCCCTTTTCCCGTCGTCAGTTCATCAAAGGCCTGTCCGCCCTGCCCCTGCTGGGCGCCAGCGTGCCGTTTCTGCCCACTGCCCTGGCTGCGGCCACCGAGCAGGCGATCACCGGCCGGCGCATCTTCAACCTGCTGGTCAACCCCGAGCCGCCGTCACTCAGTTCATTCAACACCACTGCCGGCACCACCATCACCGCCAGCAGCAAGGTCCTCGAAGGCCTGCTTGGGTATGACGAAACACTCGCGCCGCAACCCGCGCTGGCCACTGCCTGGGAAGCCGCTGCGGACGGTCTCAGTTACCGCTTCACCTTGCGCCAGGGTGTGAAATGGCACGACGGCCAGCCGTTCACCTCCGAAGACGTGGCGTTTTCCCTGGACCTTATCAAGCGCTTCCACCCTCGCGGCGGCGGCACCTTTGCCAACCTGGCCAGCGTCGAGACCCCGGACACCCACACCGCCATCGTGCGCCTGAGCAAACCGGCGCCGTACCTGATCCGTGCCTTTGCCGCCGGCGAAACGCCGATCCTGCCCAAGCACCTCTACGCCAGCGGCGACCCGCTGAGCAACCCGCACAATAACGCGCCGGTCGGCACCGGGCCGTACCGGTTCAAGCAATGGCAGCGCGGCAGTTTCATCGAATACGAGCGCAACCCCGATTACTGGAACGCAGGCTTTCCGGGGGTCGATACCCTGTTCCTAAAGGTCATCCCCGACTCGGCAGCGCGCCTGGCCGCGTTCGAGAACGGTAGCCTCGATGCCGGTGGCCAGAGCCCGGTGCCACTGAGCGACCTGGCGCGAATCACGGCCAACGGCAAGCTCAAGTTCACCACCCGCGGCTACGCCTACAGCATCACGCCGACCATGCTGGAGTTCAATCTGGATAACCCGCTGCTGGCCCGCCACGAGGTGCGCCAGGCGATTGCCCACGCCATCGACCGCGAGGTCATCAAGAAGGTGGTGTACTACGGTTATGCCGATGTCAGCGTTTCGCCTATCCCGAAAAGCTTTGCGCAGTATCACTACGATGGGCCCGATCCCTACCCCTTTGACGTGGCCAAGGCCAATGCGCTGCTGGACCAGGCCGGCCTGCCCAAGAAAGGCAATTCACGTTTCAGCCTGACCCTTGACCCGCTGCCCTACGGTGACAGCTACGCACGCACCGCCACCTACATCCGCTCGGCGCTGGCCAGGGTCGGCATCGACGTGCAACTGCGCGCCCAGGATTTCCCGACCTACATCAAGCGCGTCTACACCGACCGCGATTTCGACTTTGCCGTGGTCGGCATGGGCACCACGTTTGACCCCACCGTGGGTGTACAGCGCTTGTTCTGGTCGAAGAACTTTCGCAAGGGCGTGCCGTTTACCAATGGCACCCATTACAACAACCCGGAAGTCGACCGACTGCTGGAAAGCGCTGCCGTGGAAACCGATGAGGCCAAACGCGGCGAGCTGTTCAAGGCGTTCCAGAAGATCGTCATCGAGGAGTTGCCGAGCATCACCCTGGTCATGCAGCAACAGGTGACCGTGTTCAACTCGCGGGTTTCGGGGTTCGAGGCGGACGCCAACGGGCTGGACGGCAGCCTGGCGGCGGTCACTGTCACCGGTGAGGCGGTTGCCCATGGCTGACCGCCGCCTGCTTCGCCTGACCCGGCGCACCCTGTGGCAGGCGGTGCCGACCGTGCTGGGCATCGTGCTGCTGAACTTCCTGTTGCTGCGGCTGATCCCCGGCGACGCGGTGGATGTGCTGGCCAGTGAGTCCGGCGGCGCAACGGTCGCGACCCTGGCGCAGTGGCGCAGCCATTTCGGCCTGGACCTGAGCCTGGGCGAGCAGTTGCTGGCTTACCTCACCCACTTGGCGCACTTCGACCTGGGCCTGTCGCCGCGCTTCAACGTGCCGGTGATCCAGCTGATTCTCGACCGCCTGCCCAACACCCTGTTGCTGATGATCAGTTCGCTGGTGCTGGCGCTGGCCGTAGGCATTGCTGCGGGCGCCGTCATGGCCAGCAAGGTCGGGCGCTGGCCTGACCGGGCGTTGTCGCTGGCGGTGCTGGTGCTGTATTCCACGCCCGGTTTCTGGATCGGCCTGATGGCGGTGGTGCTGTTTTCGGTGACCCTGGGCTGGCTGCCCAGCGACGGCATCGCCACCCTCGGCCTGGACCTGCATGGCGCGGACTGGCTGCTGGATCGCGTAAAGCACGTGGTCCTGCCGGTGCTGACCCTGTCGTCGTTCTATATCGCCCTGTACGCCCGGCTGACCCGCGCCTCGATGCTGGAGGTGCAGCGGCTGGACTTCGTGCGCACGGCGAAGGCCAAGGGACTGCACCCTGCACGGGTGGCGATCCGGCACGTCCTGCGCAACGCCCTGCTGCCCGTCACCACCTTGGCTGGCCTGCATTTCGCGGCGCTGTTGGGCGGCGCGGCCGTCACCGAAACCCTGTTCGGCTGGCCCGGCCTTGGCCGCCTGACCCTCGATGCGGTGCTGTCCCGGGATTACAACCTGCTGCTGGGGATCCTGTTGCTGTCTTCGATGCTGGTGGTCGTGGTCAACGTGAGCATGGACCTGCTGCAAGCCTGGCTCGACCCGAGGATTCGGGTGGATTGAACCGGATGCCATGCATGTGTCGAGCGTTTGATTCTGCCGAAGGCGTGGGAGCTGGCTTGCCTGCTATCGGGCGCGCAGCGGCAGTAAAACCTGCCGGCCGGATTAACCAGGCACACCGCATGCGCAGGATTCGCTGCCGGTTCCCGGCAGATCGCAGGCAAGCCAGCTCCCACGCCCTCCGGGCAGAAGCGGCGCATAGCCATTTAGTTGAAAAGTGAGGATTCGATGTCGACGATTGCTTTCCCTGTTCAACGCGCAGGCCGCAGCGAATCGCTGTGGGGTGCGCTGCGGCGTAATCCGGCGGCCCTGACCGGCGCTGGGATTCTGCTGCTGACCTTGTTCATGGCCCTCACCGCCGGGTATTTCTTTCCGGGAGACCCGCTGGACATGGTGGCCGCCCCGCTGCTCTGGCCCGGCAGCGACCCGGCCTACCTCTTGGGCACCGATTCACTGGGCCGCGATGTCGCCGCCGGGATTGCCCACGGCGCGCGAGCATCCTTGCTGATCGCCCTCTACGGCACACTCATCAGCGTACTGATCGGCGTCACCGTCGGCGCGCTGGCCGGCTATCACGGCGGGCGCCTGGACGACATCCTGACCCGCCTCAGCGAAGTGTTCCAGACCGTGCCCTCGTTCCTGCTGGTGATCGTCATCGTCGCTATCGGCACCCCCACGGTGAACATCATCGCCCTGGCGATTGGCGTGTCTTCGTGGCCGACCATCGCCCGTCTGATCCGCGCCGAGTTCCGCACCCTGCGCGAGGCGGATTTCGTCACCGCCGCCCGCAGCCAGGGCTTCAACAGCCGAACCGTGATCCTCGAAGAAATCCTGCCCAACGCCCTGGCACCGCTGGTGGTCACGGCCTCGATTCTGGTGGCCTCGGCGATCCTGATCGAGGCTGGCCTGGCGTTCCTTGGCATGAGCGATCCCAACACCGCCAGTTGGGGCGGGATGATCGGCAGTGGTCGCGAACAGATCGCCAGTGCCTGGTACCTCACGGCGCTGCCCGGCATTGCAATCATCGCCGTGGTGCTGGCATTCAACCTGCTGGGTGACGGCCTCAACGATGCCTTGAATCCACGCCTGCGACGGTACCTGCCATGAGCCTGCTCGACGTACGCGACCTACGCGTGAACTACCAGGGCATCGAGGCAGTAAAGGGGCTGGATTTCACTCTGGAGTCAGGGGAAACCCTGGCACTGGTGGGCGAGTCCGGCTGCGGTAAATCCACCACCGCCCTGGCGCTGCTGCGGCTGCTGCCCGAGCACGCGCGCACCAGCGGGCAGGTGCTGTTCGAAGGCCGCGACCTGTTGCAGTTGTCGCAACGGCAGATGCGCCAGGTGCAAGGCAGCGGCCTGGGCATGGTGTTTCAGGAGCCGCTGTCGAGCCTGAACCCGGTGCTGACCCTGGGCGAGCAACTCACCGAAACGCTGCTGACCCACACCGACCTCACCCGGCGCCAGGCCCTAAAGCGCGCCGAAGAACTGTTCGGCCTGGTCCAGTTACCACGTCCGGCCGCGCACCTTGGCGAATACCCGCAGCACTTGTCCGGCGGGCAGCGCCAGCGCGTGATGATCGCCATGGCCATCGCCTGCGAACCCCGGCTGTTGATCGCTGACGAGCCGACCACCGCGCTGGACGTCTGCGTGCAATCGCAGATCCTCGAACTGCTCGATTCCCTGCGCAAAGAGTTGCACATGGGCCTGTTATTGATCACCCATGACCTTGGCGTGGTTCGCCAGCAGGCTGACCGGGTCATCATCATGCACGACGGCCTGGCCCTTGAGCACCGGCCCAATGCCGAGCTGTTCACACGCCCGACCCATCCGTACACCAAGGGCCTGCTCAACGCCTCCCTTGGCCGAGACCACGACCAGCATTACCTGCATGACCGCCTGCCGGAGATTCAGGTCACGCGCCACACCGGCCAACCCAACCAGTACAAGGTCAGCAGCACGCACTACGGTCCCGGCCAGGCGCCGCGCCCCGGCAGCCATGACAGCGCTCCCCTGCTGCAGGTACAGGACCTGAGCCTGGGGTACGGTGAGCGGGAGGTCTTGAGCGGGCTGTCGTTCGACATCCACCCAAGGGAAACCGTGGGTCTGGTGGGCGAATCCGGCTGCGGCAAATCGACCCTGAGCAAGGCGCTGTTGGGCCTGATCGAACCTCGCCGCGGGCAGATCGATTTTGCCGGGCGCGACATCGCCACGCTCGACCCGGCCCAGCGGCTGGCGTGGCGCGGCCAGTTGCAGATGGTCTTTCAGGATCCCTACGCCGCGCTCAACCCAAGGCACAGCGTCGAGACCATTCTGGACCGCGTGCAACGCCTGCACGGCCAGGACGATGCCAACCTCAGGCGCCGTGCCCGCGAGCAGATGCTCGATGCCGTGGGACTTGCGCGCAACAGCCTGGAGCGCCTGCCGCATCAGTTCTCCGGAGGGCAGCGCCAGCGCATCGGCATCGCCCGGGCGCTGATCGTCAAACCGAAGCTGGTGATCTGCGATGAGCCGGTGTCGGCACTGGATGTGTCGACCCAGGCGCAGATTCTCAACCTGCTGGTTGAACTGCGCGAGGCCTTCGACCTGAGCTACCTGTTCATCTCCCATGACCTGTCAGTGGTGCGCTACTTCTCCGACCGCGTGCTGGTGATGCATGACGCGCGCATCGTCGAGCAGGCCACACCGCACAGGCTCTGGCAGAACCCCCAACACAGCTACACCCAGCGCTTGCTGGCGGCCATTCCCGGCAGCCGCGAGGCAACCATCCCCCTGAGCCGCAGCCTGTCGTTCGCGGTCGCCTGCTGATGATCGAATACAAGGAGCAACCCCATGAGCAAACGTGCTGACACCCTGAAACTCGGCCTGTTCCTGCGCGCCACCGGACACCACATTGCCGCCTGGCGCGACAGCGGTTCCCAGGCCGACGCTGGCATTCGCCTGAACCACTTCGTGGACCTTGCGCGCAAGGCCGAAGAGGCAGGTTTCGACACCCTGTTCCTGGCCGACAGCGTTTCGGTGCGCGGCATCGATGCGCCGACCTTCGACCGGGTCATCGCCCCCAGCCTGAGCTTCGAGCCCCTGACCCTGCTCTCGGCACTGGCCGCCGTGACCTCGCGTATCGGCTTGGTGGCGACCGCCAGCACCAGTTACAGCGAGCCGTTCAACCTGGCGCGGCAGTTCGCTTCGCTGGATCAGATCAGCGGCGGGCGTGTCGGCTGGAACCTGGTCACCAGCAGTGACCCGGACGCAGCAAAGAACTTCGGCACCGCCACTGAAGGTAATCAGGCCGCCCACGCCGACCGCTACAGCCGCGCGCGGGAATTCCACGAGGTGGTCGACAAGCTGTGGGACAGCTGGGAAGACGACACGCTGCTGCTGGACAAGGAAAAGGGCATCTTCCTGGACCGCAGCAAATTGCACCTGGCCGACCACAAAGGGCAGCACTTCAACGTGCGCGGTCCGCTGAACGTCCTGCGCTCGCCACAGGGCAAACCGGTGCTGGTCCAGGCCGGCGCCTCCGAAGACGGTCGGGCGTTGGCGGCGGCCACAGCCGAAGCGATCTTCGCGGCGCACCAGAGCCTGGCCGATGCCCAGGCGTTCTACAGCGATATCAAATCCCGCGCAGCGGTGCTGGGCCGCAAACCCGAACACATCAAGATCCTGCCAGGCGTGACCATTTTCACCGCCCCGACTTCCGCCGAAGCCCACGCCAAACATCAGCGCCTGCAGAACCTGGTGCATCCGCAAGTAGGCCTGAGTCTGCTGTCGGGGTTGCTGGGTGGCGTCGACCTGTCTCACCTGCCGCTGGACGGCCCCCTGCCCCAGGACCTGCCCGCCACCAATGCCTCGAAAAGCCGCCAGCAGCTGATTCTGCAACTGGCCGCCGAAGGCTTGAGCATCCGCGAGCTGTACCTGCGTCTGGCCGGCGCTCGCGGCCACTGGACCCTGGTCGGCTCGCCCGAGGAAGTGGTCGATCAGTTGCAGGCCTGGTTCGAAGGCTATGGCGCCGATGGTTTCAACATCCTGCCGCCCACCTACCCCGAAGGCCTGGACGATTTCATCGGGCTGATCCTGCCGGAACTCAAGCGCCGCGGCCTGGTGCCCGAGCACGGCCCGACCGGCAACACTCTGCGCGAGCGCCTGGGGCTGCCCTACCCGGCGCACCCGGCGACGCTGCGTCGCACCGACACCGTGGCTATCTGAATTGACCGTAACCTGAATCAAGGAATGTTTTGCATGACTCATCAAATCGACGCCGCTTGGGGCGCTGGCCCTTCAGCCCGCTACGAAGAATTGGCCGAGCGCTTTCGCCCACTGTTCGCCACCCTGCGCGAGGGCGCCATCGCCCGCGAACTGGAACGCCGCCTGCCCTTCGAAGAGATTCAACTGCTCAAGGCTTCGGGCTTCACCGCCTTGCGCGTGCCCCAGGAATACGGCGGGGCCGGGGTGACCATCCCCGAATTGACCAATCTGCTGATCGAACTGGGGGAAGCGGATTCCAATCTGGTGCAGTCGCTGCGCGGCCACCTGGGCTTTACCGAAAGCATCCTCAACAGCCCCAATGAAACCCGTCGCGCCCTGTGGCTGGAGCGCCTTGGCCAAGGAGAGATTGTCGGCCCGGCCATCGGCGAGATCGGCCAGACGACACAGGCGCAATTGAACTCGCGCCTCTACCTGGACGGCGAACAATGGCGCATCGACGGCAGCAAGTTCTACACCACCGGCAGCCTGTACAGCGACTGGATCGACGTCGCCGTGAGTGACCATGACGGCGAGCGGGTATTCGTCACCGTGCGCCGCGATGCCGAAGGCGTCGAGGTGGTAGATGACTGGAACGGCTTCGGCCAGACCCTCACCGCCAGCGGCACTGCGCACTTCAACAAGGTCGCGGTGGACCCGCGCCACATCAACGGCGAGGAACGCTTCGGCTACTCGCCGGCGTTTTTCCAGATCATCCATCTGGCGAACCTGGCGGGCATTGGCCGTGCATTGACCGGCGAAGTGGCGGCGGCAGTCGGCAAGCGCACCCGCAGCTTCAGCAACGGCAATGCCCCGCGGGTGGCGCAGGATCCACAAGTGCTGCAAGTGGTCGGCAGCCTGCGCGCGGCGGCCTACGCTGCTGGCGCCATCGTACTGAAAAACGCCGAAGCCATCGAGCGTGCCTACCAGGCCAGGCTCTCGAGTGACGGTGAGGTTCGCCAGCAGGCAGTGAACATTGCCGAGCTTGAAATCGCCCAGTCCCAGACCATCGTCAGCGACCTCATCATCGACGCCAGCTCGCGTTTGTTCGACGCCGTCAGCGCCTCGGCCACCTTGCGTCCGCAAGGCCTGGACCGTTTCTGGCGCAACGCCCGCACCCTGGCTTCGCACAACCCGCGCATCTACAAGGACCGCATCGTCGGCGACTTCGCCGTTAACGGCACCCCGCCGCCGGCGCAATGGAAGATCGGTATTGCATGATCGCAACGGGTCCGCTGCCTGACCGATAGGCTGGCTCCGACCGCTTCTGCCCGGAGGGCGTGGGAGCTGGCTTGCCTGCGATCTGGCGCGAAGCGGCAGTGAATGCTGCCACTGCAATACACCAGACAGGTACCGGGAATCCGTTGCTGCTACTGCTGCGCAGCAGATCGCAGGCAAGCCAGCTCCCACGGCCTGCGGCCAGAAGCGGGTATCACGTTGCCGCAAGTGAATGGTTTCAGCTATTCGAAGCGATACTTCAAAGGGGAATGTAACGGCCATCAGGGTGCCCGATTCTGCCAATCGCCGCGCTGGCCGTTTTGCCCTTCGGATCACTGGGTATACTCGGTCATGACGACACGAGGCGCTTAGGATACGGGGGCTAGATGCCAGAAAAACTTCTACCTCAGGCCTTTTCGGACACCGACAATCGGGCGGCGCCAGGATGGCTGGACAGCTACGACATGTCCACGCCGACCACCATTGTCACGCCTGCGCCCGATGCCCTGCTTATCGACGCACCCGCACTTGCACCGGCCTCTACCAAGAAGCAACGCCTGGCGCGGCTGGAAGTGTGGTCGACACCGGCATTCGGCCACTTTCCCCGCTTACTCAAGCAAATCCCGGCTGCGTCATCTGCCCACACACAGGCCGAAGCCAGCGCCACGCCCGCTGAATCAGCCCGCAGCGCACACTTGAAAGTCATGGGCGAACTCACCGTTTCCATCGCCCATGAAATCAGCCAGCCGCTGCTGGCCATCGCCTCCAACGCGGCCGCCTGCGTGCGCTGGCTGCAGCGCGACACACCTAATCTGGAAGAAGCGATCGGCGGACTGAACGACATCCGCTCCGACTGCGAACGTGCCGCCAGCATTGTCACTTCACTGCGTGCGCTCGCCAAACAGACCCCGGCCAAACCCCGGCCGGTCAAGATCAACGAGATCATCGAGGAAGTGATTCGCCTCAAGGCGGCGGTGCTGACCTGGCAAGGCGTGACGTTGGAAACCGTGCTGCGCGCCGACAAGACCGTGATCGCCGACCCGGTGCAGATCCAGCAACTGGTGTTCAACCTGATGACCAATGCACTGGAGGCCATGAGCGCCAACACCGGCTCCGCGGGAATCCTGAGGGTCTCTTCCTGCGCCCTGCGCGACGGCATTCAGGTCTCCATCGAGGACAATGGCCCCGGCATTCCCGTGCAGGAGCGCAAGAAGATCTTCGGCGCGTTTTACACCACCCGGACCAGCGGCCTGGGCATGGGCCTGACGATCTGCCGGTCGGTGGTCGAAGCCCACGACGGCGCGCTCTACGTCGAGGCTTCGGACCTGGGCGGTGCCTGCTTTCGCTTCAACCTGCCTTCCGGCTGTAAAAACCACTGATCCCTCGATTGGATACGCAACTGTACCGAAAATACCCTCAATTGGCCTAAACTGCCGCCTTGGTCAGGTCGTGCGCCCGCCGCCGATCCAGGTGCGGGCCAGAATGAAGGCGGTTGGTGTATGCAGGTTGCGAGCGCGCAAAAAACGATAGTGATGGTGCTGTTCAACGACATGCTGATGCTTGACGTGACAGGCCCCATGGACGTCTTTTCGATCTCGAACCGCTTGCTGCCCAAGGAAAAGCAATACCAACTGCTGACCGTGGCCGACGGTCAGGGCCTGATCCGCAGCTCTTGCGGACTGAAGGTCCAGGCGGACATGCCCCTGGAAAACTACCCGGCCGGCGTCGACCTGTTGCTGGTGCCCGGCGGCCCCGGCGCCTATGGCGTCACCCACCCTGCCCTGAACGCCTGGCTGCCCGACGCGGCGCGCAGTGCCAAGCGTTTTGGCGCCATCTGTACGGGGGTGTTTTTGCTGGGTGAAGCAGGGTTGATCGACGGATATCGCTGCACCACCCACTGGAACTATGTCGACCGTCTGGCCCAGCGGCATCCCGATACGCGGGTCGAGACCGAGCAAATCTACGTGGTGGACCGCAATCTGATTACCTCGGGCGGGATCACGGCGGGCATCGACATGGCGCTGGCAGTGGTGGCCGAAGACCACGGCAAGGAGCTGGCGCTGGAGGTGGCGAAGGTGCTGCTGGTGGTGATGAAACGCCAGGGCGGCCAGACGCCCTACAGCCCGTTATTGGCGGCGGTACAGCGTGACGGTACGGTGATCGCCAGGGTGCAGGCTTATGTGGTTGACCATATCGAGGAGCCTTACACCATTGCGCGCATGGCGGAGATTGCCGCGATGAGTCCCCGTAATTTTGCCCGGGCGTTTCAGCGGGAGGTGAATTTGACGCCGATGCAGTATGTACAGAATGCGCGGATCGATCATGCGCGCAAGTTGCTGGAGGGGTGTGAGCTGCCGCTGAAGGTCGTTGCGGCCCGCTGTGGATTTGGCAGTGCGCGGCATATGCGTAAGTTGTTCAGCGAGCGGATCGGGTTGTCGCCTAATCAGTATCGGGAGCAGTTTGGCGGGGCTTGATATTACGTACTGTGGTATCGCCGGGGTTACGTAACAATCGACTCAATTTGATCGTTCCCCACGCTGTGCGTGGAAATGTGGTGCGCGACGTTTCACGTCGCCATTTGAGGCTGTCACTGCGTGTATATCCGTTTTCGTGGTGGTCCGGATTTTGGGTTTCGCCCCTTACGGGCGACCTACTTTCTTTCGGGAAAGTAGGCAAACCATTTGCTCCTGGCTGGGCCTCGACTTCGTCTCGGTTCCCTCGCTCCGGCGTCGTTCCGGGGGCACGCCATGATGGGCCATCCATGGCCCGCACGGCTTTCGCGGCTTCCTGCCGCTCATCCCCCTCCACGACGCCTGCGCTCGGCCTGGCGCCTTGACGTCGCGT
>Ga0105251_10000051_pt1 | contig 106703 bp, 95 predicted proteins | sample KBSS64metaG_FD_80424 | JGI IMG/M metagenome (GOLD analysis project Ga0105251, IMG submission 80424) | Switchgrass rhizosphere microbial communities from Kellogg Biological Station, Michigan, USA - KBS S6-4 metaG | ecosystem: Host-associated > Plants > Roots > Rhizosphere > Soil | place...
AACGGTTCCCAACTGCACGCGCAGGCAGCGAGTACGGCTGTCGCGCTCGGCGGCGGCGCAACCGTGAATGAGGATGGATCGGTGACGGCGCCGTCGTACAGCGTGGGCGGCGCAACCGTGAATGAGGATGGATCGGTGACGGCGCCGTCGTACAGCGTGGGCGGTGCGGTCGTGAGCAATGTGGGCAGCGCCATCACCAACCTGGACGGCCGCGTGACGCAGAACAGCAGCGACATCATGAATCTGCAAACCTCCGTCGGCAGCATCAGCGGGACGGTGGCGAATGCGGTGCAGTACGACAGTTCGGCTCATGACAAGGTCACGCTCGGAGGCACCGCTGCCGACGCGCAGAAGGTCCAGCTAACCAACCTGAAGGACGGCGATATATCAGCCACGAGCAGCGATGCGGTGACGGGTGCGCAGCTCTGGAGCACCAACCAGCGGATCGGCAATCTCGATCAGACGGTGCGGAATAGCCAGCAGAACGGCAGCGCCTATCTCGCCACCAATAGCTCCGGTAACGCGGCGCAGGCGATCGGCAACGGTTCGGCGGCGATCGGCGGAGGCGCGATAGCATCGGCGCCCAACGCAGTGGCGATCGGCGAGGGTTCGGTGGCCGATCAGACGAACACGGTGTCGATAGGTTCAGCCGGTAACGAGCGCCGCATCACCAACGTCGCGGCGGGACAGGCGCCCACCGACGCCGTGAACATGCAGCAGTTCCAGGGCAGCATGAGCGACATGGCGCGTAACGCGTATTCGGGAACGGCGTCGGCTATCGCGCTGGGCATGGTCCCCGAAGTCGACGCGAACAAGAACCTCGCGGTCGGTGTCGGCACGGCCGGCTACAAAGGCTATCAGGCGGTGGCGGTTGGCTTGTCGGCGCGCGTCACGCAGAGTCTGAAGCTGAAACTCGGCGCGGGCATCAGTTCAGCCGCGACAACCGTCGGCGCCGGTGCGGCGTATCAGTGGTAGGAGAGAGGCGGAAGTCGGACGCGCCTTGACCGGCGCGGGTGCTCCGCAGTGAGTCAGCGGCAGTGAGTCAGCGGCAATGAGTCGGCGTGAGCGACTCAGCGGCAGCAAGCCGGGCCGGCGGCGAGTCAAACTCCCGCCGGCACCCCGCGCGTTTTCACGACGCGCGGGGTGCTACCGCACTTACCTGAACAGCTTCATCGCTTGCGAAAGCGTATTGAACACGCCCCACGCCAACGGGAGCGTCACATACAGCCAGAAGACGGCGAGCTTGACCTTGTTGGTCGGATGCACGGCTTGAATCGTCGACATGCGGGTCTCCTTAGGCGCCTTTGGCGAGTTGAGCGTCGGTCATGTGATGCTTGTCGTCCACCCGCTTGACCAGCAGATTGCAGACGAAGCCGATCACCAGCAGCACGACCATGATGTGAATCGTCATCGTGTAGGCGTCCGCCTTCGCCACGCCTTGCGACACCTGGTACGCGCGGATGTAATTCACCAGCACCGGCCCGGCAACGCCCGCCGCGGCCCATGCGGTCAACAGACGGCCGTGAATGCCGCCGACGAACGCGGTGCCGAACATGTCCGCGAGATAGGCGGGCACGGTCGAGAACCCGCCGCCGTACATCGACAGGATCACGCAGTAGGCGAGCACGAAGAGGGCGATCTGGCCCGAAGCCGCGAAGCCGGGCACGAGGTAGTACAGCACGGCGCCGAGCGCGAAGAAGATGAAGTAGGTGTTCTTGCGGCCGATCCAGTCGGAAGCGGAGGCCCACACGAAACGGCCGCCCATGTTGAACAGCGAGAGCAGACCGACGAAACCGGCTGCCGCGGCCGGCGTCACCGTGTCCTTGAAGCTCTCCTGGATCATCACCGAAGCCTGGCCGAGAATGCCGATGCCGGCCGTCACGTTCAGGAACAGCACGAGCCAGATCAGATAGAACTGCGGCGTCTTCAACGCCTGATCGATATGCACGTGGTTGTGCGAAATCATCTTCTTCTGCTGGGCTGCGGGCGGCGTCCAGCCGGCCGGCTTCCAGTCGGCGGGCGGCACGCGGATCGCGAGCGCACCGATCGACATCGAGATGAAATACGCAATGCCGAGCACGATGAACGTCTCGGCCACGCCGATGCTCGTTGCGCTGCGGAAATGGTTCATCAGGGCCACCGACAAAGGCGCGGCAATCATCGCGCCGCCGCCGAAGCCCATGATCGCCATGCCGGTCGCCATGCCGCGGCGATCCGGGAACCAGCGGATCAGCGTCGACACCGGCGATACATAGCCGAGGCCGAGTCCGATTCCGCCGATCACGCCATAGCCGAGATATAGCAGCACGATCTGATGCAGATACACCCCGAGCGCGGAAATCAGAAAGCCGCCGCCGAAGCAGCATGCCGCGGTGAACATCGTGCGGCGCGGGCCGACGTGCTCGAGCCACTTGCCGGCAAAGGCCGCCGACAAGCCCAGGAACACGATCGCCAGCGAAAAGATCCAGCCGAGGGAAGTGAGCGACCAGTCGTCAGCGGCGGATTGCGTGATGCCGATAACCTTGGTCAGCGGGCCGTTGAATACGGAGAACGCGTACGCCTGGCCGATACAGAGGTGGACGGCGAGGGCCGCGGGCGGAACCATCCAGCGTGAAAAGCCCGGCTTGGCAACGGTGGCTTCTTTGGAAAAGAAGGATGCGGAGCCTGAATTCCCGCTCGGCTCGGTGATGCTGCTCATTGGTCGGTCTCCGGTGTGACAAATGCTTTGTTATCGGCGTTTAGCGCAAGTGCTTTAGGGGCCATGCCTAAAAACCGGCAGGTTTGCGCGCCGCTGATATATGTTTTTTTGTTTCATATCGCGGGCGCGGACTCGGGCTGAGACCTGCAGGGTCGAACGATAGGGCGCGCGGTTGGCCTTGGCAATATGAGATGGAAATGCATAAGGTATTGACCTGACGAAACGTCGCCGGATGGATCGAATTGGGCGAAGCGGTAAGAAAAAGAAACGCCGCGCCCAAACAAAACGGGCCGGCCGTGGCAGCTTCGCCACGGCCGGCCCTTCGTCGTCAACGAGGGTTTGCCGGAGAATCAGGCGATCGTGCGCCCGGTTTTCATCTTTGCCGCCACGAGCACGGAGATCAGGCAGCCGATCGCCAGATAAGCGGCGACCGGGTGCCACGAGCCGCCGGCAAGGCTGACCAGCGCCACCGCGATAAACGGCGTGAAACCGCCGCCGACCACGCTCGCCACCTGATAGCCCACCCCCGCGCCGCTATAGCGATACTCGGTGCCGAACAGTTCGGTGAACATCGGCTGCTGAACGCTCACCACCATGTCGTGCGCGATATTGGCGAGCATCACCGCGAAGACCACGATCCATACGGTGGAGCGTGCTTCGAGCGCGAGAAAGAAGGGCACCGCGCTGAACATGCCGACCAGCGCGCCGACGATGTACACGCGGCGGCGGCCGAAGCGGTCCGCGAGCCAGGCAAAGCACGGAATCGTCACGCAACTCACGCCGCCCACCAGCAAGCCGATCGTAAGAAAGAACTCGCGCGGCATGTGCAGATTGGCCGTCGAGTAGTTCAGCGCGAACGCCGTCACGATGTACATGGTGAACAGTTCGGCGAGCCGCAGCGCGATGATCAGCAGGAACGCCTTCGGATGCCGCAGCAGTGCTTCCACGATCGGCAGGCGCACGCTGCGCTCGCCATGCTCGCCGACTTTTTCGACGAATTCCGTCGACTCCTCCATGCTCGAGCGGATCCACAGCGCGATCAGCACCAGCACCACGCTGAACAGGAAGGGCAGACGCCAGCCCCAGCTCAGGAACGACGCGTTGTCCATCGAACGGCTAATCAGCGTGACGAGCCCCGTCGACAATACCAGGCCCACGCCGTAGCCGACCTGCACGCCGCTGCTGTAGAACGCTTTTTTCTTCTCCGGCGCGCTTTCGACCGCCATCAAAGCCGCGCCGCCCCATTCGCCGCCGACCGCGAAGCCCTGGATCGCGCGCAACGTCACGAGCAGCACCGGCGCCCACCAGCCGATGGTGGCAAAGGCCGGCAGCAGACCGATCGCGGCGGTCGAGAGGCCCATCATCATCACCGTGAGGACCAGCATGCGCTTGCGTCCGAGGCGGTCGCCGTAATGTCCGAACACGAAGCCGCCAAGCGGCCTGAACAGAAAGCCGACGCCGAAGGTGGCGAACGCCGCGAGCGTGCCCATCGCCGGGCTGACCTTCGGGAAAAACTCCGAGTTGAACACGAGCGCGGCGACGATGCCGTACAGCAGAAAGTCATACCAGTCGACTACCGCGCCGACGAAGCTGCCGAGCGCCGCCTTGCGTGCCTGGCTGCGCGTCTTGCGGTTGTCGGCCATTGCGGATGGCTGGATGGTGGTGCTCATGACGGTGTCTCCTTTTAACCTTTGGCTGCTGGGTGGCTCGGGTGGTCGATTCCGGCGCACTGGCCGTCGCCGGCCCCTTGCAGGATTTCCGGAAGGTTAGTGAGAGGAGACGGATCGCACAATCCGCATTCGGGCGAAACTGCGCGATAATCGGACGTGACTGCGCGAATAGCGCGCGTTTTGCGCGTTTACACCGAGCGCTGCCGCATTTCCGCGACGGGGGAAGCGTCCGGAGCGCGCCCGTGCTACCTTGGTGACGTCGTCTGAAAAACAACAAGTACTGATATACTGAATACAGAATATTGACTTATGCGGCGTTGCAGCATATGATTGAGTCATTCCTTCACTCAATCATTCGGAGTTACAAATGGAACTTGTTCCTCTCGCCCTGCTCGCCGTTGCCTTCGTAGGCTTAGGGTCTGCCGCCACTGTCCTGTTGACTCGCTGGATTCCCCAGCCGGTCGCGCAACTCGCAGCGCAACATGGCCGATTCGTGGGCTTGGGCGAACAGCGCGTCGGGGTAGCGGCAGCACGATATCGTTCACATGTTCAACATGAGGCGATGAATGTCGTCAGAACTTCAAACTGAAGCAGTGTCAACACCATTGACGTTGTCATTACAGCCGATCGGCGCAAGCGCGAGCTTGCGCGATCAGGCGTATGCGATGCTCCGCCAGGCGATTGCCGACGCGGACATCTACCAGTCCCGCGAGGAAATCCGTCTCGACGAGCGCGTGCTGAGCGAGTCGCTCGGCGTGAGCCGCACGCCGGTCCGCGAGGCGATGACGCTACTGGAGCAGGAAGGTTTTTTGCGCATGGTGCCGCGGCGCGGCATTTATATCGTGCGCAAGAGCAAGCGCGAAATCGTCGAAATGATCCAGATGTGGGCCGCGCTCGAAAGCATGGCCGCGCGCCTTGCGACGCTGCACGCCACGGACGAGGAAATCGCCCGGCTGCGCCACATGTTCGACCATTTCCGCGACGCCACGCCGGCTGAGCACATCGCCGAATACTCGGATGCGAATATCGCGTTTCACCAGGCGATCGTCGAATTGTCGAAGTCGCGGATCATTCTCGACACGATCAAGAACATCTTCATCCACGTGCGCGCGATCCGGCGCATGACCATTTCACAGAGCGACCGCGCGTCGCGCTCGATCGTCGACCATCTGCGCATTATCGAGGCGCTTGAACAGCGCGATACCGAACTGGCCGAGCGGCTCACGCGTCAGCATTCGCTCGATCTCGCTGCGTTTGTCGAAGCGAATTGCGACTTTCTGGATTGATGCGCGCTCGAGCGCTCCAATGGCGTAGCGAATAAAAAGTCCGTGGTGATCAAAACACCGCGGACTTTTTCGTTTGGCTGCGCCTTCATCCGCGGCTCATGACCCTTCGCCGCCCACACGCCTGCCTCAGTGCCGCCCGGCTAAGCCAGCCCGGTTGTCGCCACCGTGCCTAGGCCCATGATTCCCGCCTTCATCCGTTGCATTCCCTACCTTTTAGCATGACTGTCCCGCCGAGGCGTTCGGTATAAAACCTCGGTTGACGCAAACTCGAATTCGGTATGTGATATATCAAATATCGCGAGCGCATTCTTGGCCAGGCGAAAAGCAGGACGGGTACTCAGGAGACAACATGGGCAAAGCACTCGACGGCGTGCGCATTCTCGATTTCACGCACGTGCAATCGGGACCGACCTGCACCCAGTTGCTCGCATGGTTCGGCGCGGACGTGATCAAGGTGGAGAGGGCCGGCGTCGGCGATATCACGCGCGAACAGCTGCGAGACATTCCCGACGCGGACAGCTTGTACTTCACGATGCTCAATCACAACAAGCGCTCGGTCACCGTCGATACGAAGAACCCGGAAGGCAAGCAGGTTCTCGAGGCGCTGATTCAGACATGCGACGTCCTGGTGGAGAACTTCGCTCCGGGCGCGCTCGACCGGATGGGCTTCACGTGGGAGCGAATTCAGGAGCTGAATCCGCGCATGATCGTCGCTTCGGTGAAGGGCTTCGGCCCTGGGCCCTATGAGCATTGCAAGGTCTATGAGAACGTCGCGCAATGCGCGGGCGGTGCGGCTTCAACCACCGGTTTCGACGACGGCCCGCCGGTCGTAAGCGGCGCGCAGATCGGCGACAGCGGCACGGGTTTGCATCTGGCGCTGGGCATTGTCACCGCGCTCTATCAGCGCACGCACACCGGGCGCGGCCAAAAGGTGCTTGCAGCGATGCAGGACAGCGTGCTCAACCTGTGCCGCGTGAAGCTGCGCGACCAGCAGCGGCTCGAGCGCACCGGGGTCATGAAGGAGTATCCGCAATATCCGAACAGTACGTTCGGTGAAGCGGTGCCGCGTGCGGGCAACGCATCGGGCGGCGGCCAGCCGGGATGGATTCTCAAATGCAAGGGATGGGAGACCGACCCGAACGCATACATCTATTTCATCACGCAGGCGCCGGTGTGGGTGAAGATCTGCAACGTGATCGGCAAGGAGGAGTGGGCCACCGATCCCGACTATGCGACGCCCGCCGCACGCCTGCCGCGCCTGAAGGAAATCTTCGCCGAGATCGAGCGCTGGACCATGACGAAGACCAAGTTCGAGGCGATGGAAATCCTCAACCGGTACGACATTCCGTGCGGGCCGATTCTGTCGATGAAGGAAATCGCCGAGGAGCCCTCGTTGCGCGAAACGGGCACGATCGTCGAAGTGGATCATCCGACGCGCGGCAAGTATTTGACGGTTGGCAATCCCATCAAACTGTCCGATAGCCCGACCGAAGTGCAGCGCTCGCCGCTGCTTGGCGAACACACCGACGAGGTCATGACCGAGCTCGGCTATTCGCGCGAGCAGATCAGCGCGTTACGTGCGGTCGGGGCGATCTAGGCCTACCGAGGTCTGGGTGCGTGCCGCCCCGGCTCGCGGGGCGGAGCTAGTGGGAAGCGTTCGATTAGCGACGACAAGCATCGCCTGACGGGCGGACCCGCTTCTGGTCCCTCTGCCTGACGCGATGAAAGCGCAACACGGAGGAGCACACATGCCGCAACCTTCCGACAGTGCCGAATGGCTCGACATGTCGTGTTTGCTTGCCGCTGTGCTCGGCATTCTGCTGGGTGTTGCGCTTGCCGCGCTCGGACAACTGCCGCTTGCGTGGCGATCGCGACGTCAGCCTGCGTGGCGCGCTGGCGCATTGGCCGCGGTACAGGTGGCGCTTTTCGCGGCGGGCACTGGCGGTGGCTGTAGTGTGGTCGCTGCCGCCGTAGTGGGCGCCGCGTTCGGCGCATGGCGCGTGCGCAAACGCGATCTGACACGGCGGCCGCTGCTCGTCGCGTTGGCCGGCATCGCCACGGGACTCGCTGTCATGACGGGCGGATTCGCGCGCTATCTGTTCTCCGCCGCGCAGGCGAATGCCGAGCGTATCGAACGTATCGAACTTTATGCCGCGGTATTCATGGGTGCGTTGATCTTCGCCGCGTCGGCGATCGCATTCTGCAAACTGCTCGGTGTGTTGCAGGCGAGCGCGGCGGCGCGTCCGGGTCACCGCATCGTCAATCTGTTTGCGCTGTTGCTATGCGGATGGCTCGGCTATGGCTTCGTCACCGAGCAGGCGCAGCCGTTCGGTTTCGCCGCGCTGCTCGCGATGAGCGCGCTGGCTTGTGCGATGGGCGTGCATCTGATGACGAGCCGCGAATACTCAAACGATCACGCGAGTAATCACGGCTCGCATGCACATGCGTTCGCTGCCCGTCGCGATGGGCTCATCGCGGGACGGTCAGGGCTGCTGGCGCGCATCGAATGGCGCGGTGGCGAAGAGCAGGCCTGGGCGTGGCGAGAGATCGCGCCGGGCAGGGTGCGTGTGGCATCCAGGCACCGTCGCGGTTGGCATGACAGCAGGAATCTGGATGGGCAAAAGCGGCGCTGTGTCCGCGATTCGGGCAGTCATTCCGCGATGCGCCGTCAAATATGAAGGCGCGTCTTTTTTTGCGGCAATGGCGGCGCGCCTGGCGAGATTGCGATCCCGCCAAAGCCCTCAGTCGCCCGCCGATGCGAACTCGCTGTAGTAATGGGCCTTCCTTTGCAGGATCAGTTGCGCAAGAAAGTCGGCATCGTACGCGCGATGGAGATGGGCGTGAAAGCGCTCGATATAGGCGGTGATACGCGCCGCTTCACCGTTGAATTCCTTGAGCACCTCGAGCATCGCATGGTCCCAGCGAAAGCGCAGACCGAGATCGCTGAAGGCGGCGTTGTAGGCGCTCAGATGCGCGTCGTCGGAACTGCCGGCGGCAGTACGGCCAGTACGCGTGCTGGCGAAAGACTCAACCGAAGCGTAGGTCATGATCGGCCTCCTGGGCTGACGAGTAATCAAACCAGCTCGCAGCATAAAAGCACCGACGAATTTCCAATAGTTAAAGTTTTATTGGGTACCCATAGCCTAGCGTTTATATACGCTCAGTTCCCGCACTCGCGTGATCTTTTCGATCAGGTTCGCGCCTTCTTCCATCAGAAAACGTTTGAAGGCGACCGCGACCGGCGGCAGGCGTTTGTTCTTCCGATGCACGACGTACCAGTTCAACATCAGAGGAAAGCTCTCGACGTCGAGCACGACGAGGTGGCCCAATTGCAATTCGAGGCTGATCGTATGTGCGGACAGGAATGCGATTCCCATGCCGGCAATCACGGCCTGCTTGATCGTCTCGGTGCTTTTGATCTCCATGGCGATCTTGAGATTGGCGAGACGTCCGGCGAAGCCTTCTTCCATCGAATTCCAGGTATCCGAGCCGCGCTCGCGCACGATGAAGGCCTCGCTCGCCAATTGGCTCATCTTGATGTTGCGTTTGTTGGCGAGCGGATGCGTGGGCGCGGCCACGATCACATACGGGTGAGGCGCGAACGGCTCGTTGGTCGCGTCCGTTTCATGCGGAGGGCGCACCATTACCGCGAGGTCGGTTTGGTTGCTCGCGAGCTGATGCAGCAATTCGTCGCGATTGTGCACCGCGAGATTGAGCACGACGCCGGAGTAGCGGCGCGTGAATTCGGCCAGCACGCGCGGAAAGAAGTAATCGCCCGCACTGATCACCGCGACATTCAGCTTGCCGCCCGAAACGCCCTTGAGTTGCCCCATGGCTTCGTCGACTTCGTGGAACTGCTGAATGATCGCGCGGCTGTAGTGGAGCATTTCGGTGCCGGCCGGCGTCAGGTAGATCTTTTTGCCGAGTTGTTCGAACAGCGGCAGCCCCGCGTGCTCCTCGAGTTGGCGCACTTGCGTGGAGACGGCGGGCTGTGTGAGATGCAATTCCTCCGCCGCACGCGAGAAGCTCAGATGGCGCGCCACCGTTTCGAAAACCTTCAATTGCCGCAGCGTGGCATTGCGCATCGTCATGACCGATGTATAAGCAAATGTGAATCAACATAATAACAAACTTTAATTATTAGTAATTCAGCAATCACCCTAGCATGGCTCTCACATCGAAGTGGAATGGCCCGCTGCTGTACTCGGGTTAACGCTTGGAGTTGGTGGCTAGGCGCACGAAGCGGCGAAGGTTTGTGTTGCAGCGCGGATGTTAATCGATCGGGATAAGTAAGCTTACAACCACGACGATTAAGCGCCGAAGTTCTTCCCCGAAAAACAAGCTTTCGGGTCGTAACGATAGGGTGGACAGGACACGGCACGCTGGGCCGGCTGAACCAGATAAATAGCGGAGACAAGGCACATGGACAACATCACTCGCCGGAAGACGGCCAGGGCGTTTTGAGCGAACCGTTGGTGGCAGCTCGTCATCGGCATGGTGTGCATGGCATTGGTGGCGAATCCGCGATACGCATGGACGCTGTTCGTCACACCGATGAATGCACGACATCAGATCCTCGCGGCTTAGCCGCTGGCCCGAGCAAACGGGGAATAGCATGAAGCGCCGCGCCGCAGGTAAGTCATGAACGTCTCGCTGCAGCAGCTCAAGGTATTCGTCGCCGTCGCCCGTGAGCGCAGTTTCACGCGCGCCGCGCGTCAATTCGATCTGACGCAATCGGCGGTGAGCCGCTGTGTACGCGAGCTCGAGGACTCGCTCGAACTGAAACTATTCGACCGCACTACGCGTCAGGTGGCACTGACGAATGCGGGCGCCAGTCTCGAGCGAAGAATCGGCCGCCTGCTCGACGAAATCGAGCTGACATTGCGTGAGGAACGCGCCGCTTACGATGGCCATACCGGCGTCGTGGCGCTGGCCAGCAATCCGGTGTTGTCGTCGAGTTGGGTCGCGCAGGGACTCGCGCGTTGCACGGCGGCTTTTCCCGAACTGATCGTATCCGTGGAGGACCAGCCGCAAAGCGGCGTGCTCGCGAGTGTCGAGCAAGGCGAGGCGGATTTCGGCGTCGTCTCCACGGCTGAACCTCTCGCGGGTGATTTGTTGCACGCGCAAGTGGTCTTCACGACGCCGCTGCATGCGGTCATGCCGCCCACGCATCCGCTGGCGTGCGAGACGAGCGTTGCGTGGAGCGCGTTGCAGGAATGGGCGCTCGTCACGTTGAATGCGGATGCGGGCGTGCGCGCGGCGGTTGAACTCGCTTTCAGCGCGAATGGACTGAAACGGCGCACGGTGCAGGAATTCGGACACGTCGCGGCGGTATTGCGCATGGTCGAACTCGGGCTTGGCGTCGGCGTGTTACCCGTCGACGCGCATTGGCCGCCGTTGGCCGCATCGCTAGTGAGCCGGCCGCTCTTGCCCGAGATGAATCTCGCGACGCTGCTCGTGCATCGTCGTAACCGCTCGCTCAGACCGAACGCCGCGGCGGCCTGGGCGCAGTTCGCGGCGCTGGCCACGATGCCTTTGGCGGCCGTTGAGGCGGCGCCCTCCGCTTGTTCTCACGGACTCGTGTGGCCGGCGGTGGCGCGAAGCGGTGCCGTACTGCATGAGCCTTAGGCTTGGCATCGCGAAGCGCAGACCGCAGCCAATGGCTTCGTCCCTGGCGAGATCGTCGCGATTGAAAGTTCACCCGGTTGAAGGCGGTGTAGTTGCAATCGATCAATTGACCGGAGTATCGCGGCGTCAAAAAAGGATCGGACGCATTGCGCGTCCGATCCTTTTCCTCATCAGCTTCAAGAGCTAAGCGGTGGCCTTCAATCGCCCTGCAATGCCATCTTCTCGCGCAGTTTGACAAGCGCCAGCACCACGTCGATGGTCGGCGTGGGTTCGCCGACGAGACGACCCATCTCCTGCACCACCGTCAGAAGCGGATCGATTTCCATGGGTCTCCGATTCTCCAGATCGACCAGCGTGGAGGTTTTATGCGCGCCGACCGCACCCGCACCGTCGATGCGTTTTTCCACATCAACGCGAAAATGCACGCCGAATTGATCCGCGATGCGCTTGGCCTCGAGCATCATCGTGCGTGATACCGCGCGCGTGCCGGGGTCGCTCGTGAGGATATCGAGCGTGGCGTGAGTCAATGCGCTAATCGGATTGAAGCACAGGTTGCCCCACAACTTGAGCCAGATTTCGTCGCGGATATTGTCACGAACCGGCGCGTCGAAACCGGCCGCCTGCATGATTTCGTGCAACTGCTGAATGCGCGGCGTGCGCTCGCCGCTCGGCTCGCCGATCGGGAATTTCTTGCCGTACACGTGCTTGATCACGCCGGGTTCGACGATCTCCGCGGCGGGATACAGCACACAGCCGATCGCGCGTTCGGGGCCGAGCTTGGTCCATTGCGCGCCGTCCGGATCGATGCTCGCGAGGCGCGTGCCGGCGAACTTGCCGCCGTGCTGATGGAAGTACCAATACGGAATGCCGTTTACGCCGGTGACGATCGCCGTGTGCTTGCCCAATAACGGCTGCATTGCGTCGACCACGCCGGGCAGCGAGTGCGCTTTCAGCGTGATGATTACGAAGTCCTGCACGCCGAGTTCGCGTGGATCGGACGTGCAGCGTACCGGCGCGCTGAACGTCTCGCCATCCATGATCAGACGCGCGCCGTGTTCGCGCATTGCCGCGAGATGCGCGCCGCGCGCGACGAAACTCACGTCAGCGCCGGCGCGTGCCAACTGCACGCCCATCATGCCGCCAATCGCTCCCGCTCCGAAGATGCAAATCTTCATGATGCCGTCTCCTGTGACTATGTAAATCTTTTGCCCGATGCCACCTTTCACCGGTGCAAGGCGGCGGGCCACTAATCGAGCATACGGGCGCGGCGCAATCACAGATAGTTAAAGTTTCTCGATCGATGCATTAGCAATTGATTATGAAAGGAGGCGGCGCAAACCGCTCTCAAGAGATGCCGAATTCATCGGACGCGGATTGGAAAGCGATCCATTGGACCGGCTAAAGCGGCGGCCATTTGGGAAATTTCGCACTCTACGGCGATGCCAGCCAGAGCAGAATGCGCCTTCTTTAAGAATTGACCCATTGAGGCGGAACCGTGAACAAACACGCTGCAAGTGATGCCGCGAATAAGAACGTTGATTTGGCGCGTTTGGCTGAATTGCCGTCTCTCGTACCGGTGCGAGGTTTGCCGCGTGTCGAAACCGGTTCTCGGCGTTGCTGCCTGGCTGGATGCTAGAGCCAAGCACGATGCCGATCGTGATTCGTCAAGCCGGTACGCGTAACTTCGTCGATAAAGAGGGCGTGCTGGCGCGCCTGCTCGATGTGATGCTGATCCCGCTGGGCGCGGCTCTGGCGTCGCATTTCTTCATGCCGGACTCGGGGCACTTGATTGTCGAGGGTGCGTTTGTCGCATTCGATATGGCGCTCGGCATTCTGCTCTTGCCGTTGTTCGGTGTTTACGACTCATGGCGCGGCCGCTCCAAATGGCATCTGAGTCTGAACATTGTGTTCGGCTGGATCATCGTGCAGGTCTGCGGCCTTGCCTTGATGTTTCTGCTTCATCGCACAGCATCGATCTCGCGAATCTGGTGCGTGAGTTGGACCGTGATGACGGCAACGGGTCTGGTGGCGTCGCGGCTGCTCGTGCATGCAGTGCTTCAGCGAATGAGGCGCGCCGGGCGCAATTTGCGCACGGTCGCCGTGGTCGGCGCGGGCGCGCATCGCGACAGCGTGATCTCCAACATTGTGAAGTCGCCTGGCGCGAATTTCCGAGCGGTCGGGGCGTTCAACACGCGACGGGGTAGTGAGCCGGACGTTCCGGGCTTGCCGTCGTTTGCGCACTTGCGTGAATTCGCGGATTGGGTGCGCCGCGAAAGGATCGAGGAAGTATGGATTGCGCTGCCGATGTCCGAGGAGCGCACCGTATTGCGGATCATCGACGAATTCAGCGGCGACCTCGTCAATTTGCGCTTTATTCCCGACGTACGCGGCCTTGCGATGTTCGATCGGAACGTCGTGGACCTGATCGGCGCGCCTGCTATCAATTTGATGGCCTCGCCGATGACTCCCTACGCCCTGATTCAGAAAGCGATTTTCGATCGGCTGTTTGCCGCGGCGGTCCTGATTGCATTGTTACCGCTGATGTCGGCGATTGCGGTGGCCGTCAAGTCGACATCGAAAGGACCGGTTCTGTTTACCCAGCGGCGCAAGGGGGCGGACGGGCGTGTCTTTCGCATCTACAAGTTCCGTTCGATGAGCGCGCATGCGGAGCAGCCCGGCGTGGTTCGTCAGGCTACACGCGGAGATCCGCGCATCACTCGCGTCGGCGCTTTCTTGCGTCGTACAAGCCTTGACGAGTTGCCGCAATTTTTGAATGTGCTGCGTGGCGAGATGTCGGTGGTCGGACCCAGGCCGCACGCAATAGAACACGACGACCAATACCGGTCCATCGTCGACGGCTATATCCATCGTTACAGGATTAAGCCGGGCATCACCGGGTGGGCTCAAGTGAACGGATTTCGCGGAGAAACCGACCGGATAGAAAAGATGCAGGGGCGTGTGGAACACGATCTGTATTACCTGCGGAACTGGTCGTTCGGGTTGGATATGCGCATCGTCCTTGCGACGGTGGTGAAGGGGTTGGTGCATCGGAATGCGTATTGATGTCCGCGCATTTTCTCCGGCGTGCGGTGACGCGTCCGGCGATGTGTATCTCAATGGAACACGAATGACGTCTGCCCGAACTCGGGCAGCGAGGGCAGAGCTACGGCTTGCTCGCTTGAATAGGTTGAACACGATGTTAGCGGTAATTCAGTCGCGGCCGGTGTATCGGCTTGGGGCACTTATGGCGGCCGTCACGCTGCTGACCAGCGCGTGCGCGGTGGCGCCGGGTATGCGGATGGAAACCTCCCGAGTGCAGGATGCATCGAGCAATTCGAATGCCGCCGGCGCAATCGGCGCAGACGTGATTCAGGAAAAAGCCAATGCGACGCCAGGCACGCCTGACATCGCGATCACTAAGGTTGATGCAGCGCTCATCTCGAGCCTCGCTCAAAGCCGCAAGCAACAGCAACTGGAGCTTTCGCAGCTACTTTCGGAGGCGCCGCAGGCCTATGCCGTCGGGCCCGGTGATGTGCTGCAGATCGTTGTCTGGGATCACCCCGAATTCGCAGCCGCGCTCGGTACTTCGCAAACGCAGTCCTCGCCGCGACCTGGTGATCCTCTTGCCGGTTTCATTATCGATCAGAACGGCACTCTGACTTTTCCGTATGCAGGCACGTTGGATGTGGCAGGGCTGCGTACCGAGGAGATACAACGGCGCCTGACCGCGGCGCTCGCGAAGTACTTCGTCAAACCACAGGTCACTGTGCGAATGGCTTCTTACCGTGCGCGTCAGGTCTATGTCGACGGAGAGGTGCATAGTCCCGGCGCGCTGGCTGTCAATGACGTGCCCATGACGCTTTATGAAGCAATCGGTCGTGCCGGTGGCTTCAATGAAAACGCTGATCAGAGTGACCTCGTGCTTGTGCGCGACGGCCAATCGCATCGCCTCAACATGACGCAATTGCTGGCCCAAGGAGTGAGCCCGTCACGACTTTATCTGAAACACGGTGATTTGCTGCGTGTCGTGTCCCGAGACGAAAACGATGTGTACGTGATGGGCGAGGTGAACAAACCCGTATCAGCGATTCCGCGTCGAACCGGACGCATCACGCTCGCGGACGCATTGTCGCAGGCCGGTAGCGTCAACGCATCGACTGCCGATGCCGCGCAGATGTTCGTGGTTCGTGGTTCGTTGAGCGGGACACCCGAAGTATTTCACCTCGATGGCCGCTCGCCGGTCGCGATGCTGCTGGCCAAGGATTTCGATCTGCAACCGAAAGACGTCGTGTATGTGGATGGCAGCGGTCTCGTTCGCTTCAATCGTGTGCTGAGTCTGTTGATGCCGTTGATTAGCACGGGGTTGACCGCAGGAGTTATTGCGAAATGATTGAACGCGTGCTGGCCGTATGCGCCGGCAATATCTGCCGCAGTCCTATGGCGGCGGCTCTCCTCTCGCGGCGCCTTAAGTCCGTAACTGTGGAGTCCGCCGGTATTACGGCGCTGATCGGCCGTGAAGCGGATCCTCATGCCATAAGCCTGATGCGCGAACACCGTCTCGATATCCGTGCGCACCGTGCCCGGCAGTTGGTGGGGTGGATGGCGGCATCCGCCGATCTTGTCCTTGTCATGAGCCATCGGCAGAGGCAGTACCTCGAGCGTCGATTCCCGTTTTTGTCTGGACGCGTATATCGACTCGGCGACTTCTCGAATCCCCCGGGGGATTCCCTGGCAGGATTCGACATTCCGGACCCATACGGCAGGGACCGGGCGACATTCGAAGAAAGTCTGAGCCTCATCGAGGCCGGCGTCGAAGGCTGGTCCCTCCGCATCGCGGGCGTATCCGGTACAGCCGTTATGCCGGTTTCGCGTACCGACAAGACTTTGCCTTGACACTCCCGCAAAGCACCCACCTTTGTTCACAATGAAATCGTTGCAGTCGCCTGAGAACGAGGCGTTAAAAAATGACGATGAGCTATATCTCATCGGGGTACTGGACGTCCTGGTCGAGTACCGAAGTGCCATTCTCAAGATTTGCCTCACTTGCGCCGCACTTGCGACCGCTTTCGCTTTTCTGTTTCCGCCACGCTATCAGGCGGACATCTCGGTTCAGGTTGAGGACGGCAACGGTATGGCTGCTGCCCAGAGCCTGCTGGGCGACGTGTCGTCGCTGTTCAACTACAACTCGCCGACTTCCGCCGAGCAGCAGATCATGGCCTCGCGGCTCGTCGTGACCAGCGTTGTCGACGAACTGCATAGCTATATCACGGTGCACCCGAGCCGTTTCCCGCTGATCGGCGATTTTGTGGCACGCGTCAGTGACACGGCAATGCGCCCAGGTATTTTTGGTATCGGTGGCTGGGCGTGGGGCGCGGAACACGCCGACATTATTCAGTTCGACGTCCCGACGCGCGTGGAGGGTGACCGATTCTCGCTTACCGTGCTTTCTACGGGCCGCTATCGCCTATCCGGTCGGATTCTTGAGAATCCGTTTGTTGGCCGGGCTGGCCGGGTCGAGGTGATTCAGACCAGCCATGGGCCGATGACGCTGTTCGTGAGGTCGTTCAATGCGGCACCAGGCACCAAGTTCGAACTGTCCCGGAAATCTCGCCTTGGCACAATCACGGAAATGCAGAGCCGTCTTGACGTCAAGGAGAAGATCAAATCGTCGGGCGTGCTCATTGCAACCCTGAGGGGAACTGATCCCGTCATGATTCGGGACCAGATGCAGGCGGTCGGCCGTTACTACCTGAAGCAGAACATCGAACGCAAGGTGGCCGACGCTGCGCAATCTCTAGCATTTCTGGATGCGCAAGTCCCGGTGCTCAAGAAGCAACTTGAGGATGCCGAGGTCCGCTACACGCTGTTGCGTAATAAGCGGGGGTCCGTCGATTTGACGGAGGAAGCCAAAATCGCACTTCAGCAGACGGCGGATGCAAAGACGCGCATGCTCGAACTGCAACAGAAGCGCGACGAACTCTCCTCCCGGTTTACCGGTTCATATCCTGAAGTGATTGCGCTCAACGCGCAGATCGCCACACTTCGCGCCCAGGAGAGCGTATTCGCCAGCAGATAGAGCGCTTGCCCGATGTTCAGCAGGATGCTGTGCGTCTGATGCTGGATGTAAAAGTCAATACGGATCTCTACGCGGCGCTGCTGAATAACGTTCAGCAACTGAAACTGGTCAAGGCGGGCAAGACAGGAAGCGTGCGCCTCGTCGATTCACCGGTAGTTCCTGAAAAAATCGCCTTTCCTAACCGCCCGGTGACGATCGCTATCGGCACGTTGCTCGGGCTGTTACTGGGTGTTGGTTTTGCTTTTGTTCACAACTACCTGTTCGCCGGAATTGCCGAGGCGGAGGAGATCGAGAGCCACGCCGGCCTGACCGTGTATGCAACGATTCCGGAGTCGCGCTATCAACAGCAACTCAATAAGGAGCGTAACACTCACCCGTTGGACGTCCGTCTGCTGGTGCAAGCCTATCCGCACGAACCTGCGGTCGAAAGTCTTCGAAGCTTGCGAACGGCACTTCAGTTCGCGATGCTGAACGCGAAAAATAACGTCATCCTCATTTCCGGCCCTACGCCCGACGTTGGGAAATCATTCGTGTCGGCGAATTTCGCAGCGTTGCTGGCCGCAAGTGGCAAGCGCGTATTGGTCATCGACGGGGATATTCGCAGGGGCCATCTCCATCAATACTTCGGTCGGCAGCGCGAGCGTGGCTTTACGGACGTCGTTGCAGGGAAGCTTGCGCTGGATCAGGTCATTCATCGCGACGTGGTTCCGTATCTGGACTTTATTGCCACGGGCGCGCTGCCAGGTAGCGCAGCGGAGGTGCTCATCCAGGAACGCGTGGGGCAGATTCTCGATGCGAGCGCACGTAACTACGACGTAGTGCTCGTCGACTCGCCGCCGGTTCTGGCCGTAACCGACGCGATGGTATTGGCAGACCACTGCGCGACGGTGTTGCTCGTTGCACGAGCCGGCCGCACTCGCGTGGCGGAACTCTCGGAATCGGTCAAGCGATTTGCGCACTCTGGTATTTCAGTGGCTGGTGCACTTCTTAACGGCCTCGATCCAAAATCCGGAAGGCGAAGCTACGGCCGAAAAACCGGAGCCTATCGGTACGTGCAGTACCGGTACGAAGAGGCGCAGCCGGCACTAGTATCTCGCTGGCGTCAGATATTGGTGCGTCTTGGACTGGGGCGGTGATGCGAGTCAATACAGCAGTTGCCGCTGAACGATCGCAATCAGTTGTCGCCCACGGTAGTCGGACTGCCCTGCGAGATCGTCGGAACTCGCGGGAGCCCGCATTACGTGTGGCGCTCGTGGTCGAAGCGGCGGGTGGCGGCGTAGCCGTCCATATCGCTGATATGGTACGCGGCTTGCGCGCCCGCGGGGGCTTCGAGGTTCACCTGGTGATTCCCATCGGAGCTCGTTTTGACGGCGTAATTCTGGCGGACGATGTTCTCGCACAGTGTGATACGGTTCATCGGCTGCCGATGGTCCGCTCGATCAGCAGTTCCGATACGATCGCCTTCGCTCATTTATTCAAATGTCTGCAAAAGATCAAGCCAGACATCGTTCACAGTCACAGCTCAAAGGCGGGTGCGCTCGCCCGTCTGTGCTTAGGCCCGTGGAAACAGGTCTACACCCCACATGCCGTTTACACGCTCAATCCGTATCTGCCGCGTGCGCAACGCCGTTTCTATGGACTGGTCGAAGGATTTCTCGGTCGCATGCGCAGCGACCGAATTATCGCTGTTTCGCTCGATGAAGCGGAACATTTGCGGCAGGTATTGCGCATACCCGCGGACAAGATCGAGACGATCTTCAACGGCGTACCAACCCCTATGCTGCTTCCAGCCGTCGAAGCCCGCGCGGCGTTGGACTTGCCGAGCAACGCGGTCGTTGTCGGATTCGTGGGGCGGCTGGATTTCCAGAAGGGTGTCGACCGGCTGGTACGGGTTGCCCAAAGCCTGCTCGACCGTGGAATCGATAACGTCATTTTCGCGGTGATGGGGCCGGGGGACTTCGTTGCCGCGTCGGGTGTGAGCGCCGACGCCATTCCGCGCAACATGCGTGTGTTGGGGCTGTTCCCGGAGGCGCGTCGCTACTTCTCCGCCTTCGACATCTTCGCACTATCCAGCCGTTATGAAGGCTTCCCTTATGTCGTCCTCGAGGCAATGGCAGCGCACGTCCCAATCGTTGCCACGCGGGTCTCCGGCGCGGCCGAACTGGTTGACGCGGAACAGATGGGATTCGTGGTTCCCAATGCAGACGACATGACGGTGTTCACGGACGCCATAGCCGCGCTCGCCCAAGATCCGATGATGCGCGAACACATGGGCCGCAATTGCGAACGGGCCGTTGAGCGTTTTTCCGCTAACGCCATGATCGATCGCACGGTGGACCTCTACAGGCGTTTGCTCAAGGAGAGCAATTGATGGCAACCCAAACGCACGTGGTTCTCCTTCACGCTTACAGCTCAAGGAATTCGGGCGATGGACTGCTCGTCGACCTCTCGGTCACTCTGCTGAACGAGGCTTTGGGCGAGGGGACGCGCGTATCGATCGTCGCGGCCGATCCCGGTTCGTTCCCCCAGTACCCCGATGTCTATCCGGCGCCAGTTCTTGCGGACAGTGGCATGACCCGTCTTGGGGCCGGCGCGGCCGGTCTTATGTTTCCCATTGACAGCAACGGCCGGATGCGCGCGTTGTTGCAGCTTCTGAAGTCGGCCGATCTCGTCGTCGGCGTGGGAGGCGGATACCTGCGCGCGCGCAACTGCATCGAGGCGCTCAAGCTCGAAGCGGGCCATCTGCTGCAGATGCGCGCGGCACGTCTCGCTGACAAACCGACCGTGTATCTGCCGCAAAGCATCGGACCGACTATGCCAGCGGAACCGCTGCGCTCGCATCTGTCGGGCATGCTCAGCGGGTTTTCATCCGTGTTCGTTCGCGACAACCGCTCATTGGCCTTTCTCGAGCGCAATGCGAACACCCTGCGGGCTCCCGATCTCGCGGTGCTCGATTTCGAACGGCGCAGCGAGCAGATCATGACGCGCGCACGGAAGGCCCGTCCTGCCGTCAGCCATGTAGCGTTCGTGCTACGGCGGGCGCCGGGTTGGAGTGCGCAGCAGCGCGGGCGCTACGAGAGCGCCACGCGAACGTTGATCCATCAGCTGGGCGAAACGTGCCGGATCAGCTTTGCCGTGCAAAGTAGGGGCCGCGGCAACGACGACCTTGCATACTACCGAAGCATCGGCATCGCCGGCGAACCGACGACGCTGAAAGACTTGCTCGTGAAGGACACGCCAGACGTCGTGGTATCGGTGCGCCTGCATGGCGCTCTCGAGTCGGTGCTGAATGGCGTGCCGTCCTATCACCTCAGCTATGAGCGCAAGGGTTTCGGTGCGTATGCTGATCTCGGTTTGCACGACTGGGTGGCCAACGCGGCCGACTTCGATGCCGGGAAGGTTGCCGCGACGATCATGGCGCCGGATGCGATTCGCGCTTTCTGGGCGAACGCCTCGTCGGGTTTCGAGCGGATCCGCAGCGGACGGGACAGCATTCTCGCCGCGCTGCGCACCGCGAGAAACGCATAGCGCGGTATTGTCATGCACCTGCTCATTCGCCTGACGCTTCGCATCGCATCGCTGGCGCTGAAATTCGTGCTGACGATCGTCGTCGCACGCACGCTCGGATTCGCAGCCGTGGCCGATTATGGTCTGGCGCTCGCCGTATCGGTCGTATCGTCCAAATTACTCGGTCTGGGATTCAGCACCGAGATCAACCGGCGACTGAGCAGCGTGAACCCGGTGGGCGCGATCCGCGACGCGCGCCGTTTGCTCCTGCTCTATTGCGTCGTGTACGCGGTGATTGCCGCCATCGTCGCGTTTCTGTACGACAGCGCGGGTTTGGGTGCATTTCATCGCATCACGCCTGGCATTCTCTGGGGCGTGGTGCTCGTGGCGTTCTCCGAGCATCTGGGGCTTGAGACGACCTCGTACGTCTTTTCGCTGCATCGCCCGAGGCTGGGGTCGGCGCTGCTTTTCATCCGTACCGGCGCATGGGCGGGTGTGGCGATTGTCGGCCTGCTCGCCGGCGGGGTCCGTTCCGTCGAGATGATTTTCACATTGTGGTGCGGGACGAACGTCATCGCCGCGGTCGCGGCGTGCTGGTGCGTGTGGCGTTCAGGGCATGCAGGGCACGAGGCGGGATTGCAGCGGGAAACACCTGCCACCGACGGCGCGCGAAGCGTCCGCTCGGTGTGGATCGCCGGTTTGCCATTTTTCGTCGCGACGACCGTGCTATCCGGTCTGCAATACGGTGAGCGGTTTCTCGCGAGTGGTGTCGTGACGGCGGACAAACTCGGGCGTTATGTTTTCGCGTGGTCGATCGCAAACTCGATCCAGACGATCGCCTACGCGACGATCGTCGTGACGGCGGGACCACGGCTGGTGCGCGCGCTGAGTGCGGTCGACGGTGACTTCTGGACGGTGCTGCGAGCCTCGGCGCGATCGAGCGCCTGCATTTCGATCCTTGCCGTCGCTGGGATTCTATTCGCCAGCCAGCCGATCTTTCGGCTCGCTGGCGAACCCGCTGACGGCCCGGCACTCATGATGCTGCTCACGCTGCTCGTCTCGTTCGTTCTGAGGTCCATCGCGGACGTTTTCTGGAGTGGCGCGGTCGCGCTGCGCCTCGGGAAGCCGGTTGTCATTGCGATTTCGGTTGTGGCGGTCGTAAGTATTCCGCTCGAATGGATGCTGGTCACGCGGCTGGGCGCAATCGGCGCGGCATTGGCGCACCTGACGGCGAGTGTGGGGATCGTGGCGATACTGGTGCTGATCGTCATGCGTGCCCGCGAGACTCCCGTCGTCGTGGACAGCAATAAGGAAGCGTTTTATGTTTCGTAAGGCACTTAACGCCGGTCCGCGGCTCAGCGTGGGTGTCATCCGGCTCATCGCCAGTCTATCCATCCTGCTGTATCTGATGATGTACGCGAAGGCGGGCGTGTTTTTGCCCGAGTTCGTGTTCCGCGATTCGGAGAAGATCCAGTCGCAGATCGGTGGCTCGAACACGTATCAAGATACGTCTTTCGACGCAGTTGCGAAGTTTTATGCTTCGCTCGGTGATCTCGGTACCAATGTCTTTGTGGTGAGTATCGGTGCGCTATTTATCTGGCTGATGGTTGGAAGCTCGAAGCGCCTCGGCGGCCTGCTGATGAATATGGTGCTGATCGCGCCATGCGTGTTCTTCAATCTGTTCGTGGCCAGCAAGGACACGCTCGTCGTCCTGATATCGGTGGTGCTGGTTCTGATCGCCCGAAGGTGGAGTGTGGTGCATGTCGCGCTCGCCGCAGCGGTGCTTTATCTCGGATACGCGTTAACGGTTCGTATCTATTTCGTGATGATTCTCGCGGTTGCCGCGGGCGCATGGATATTCCGCTCAGCATCGCTGCGACTAAAGACGTTTCTGGTTCTCGCGGGCGTGGCGGGGCTGTACCTGCTGCCGGATGCCACCTACTACGTACTGTTGCATCCGCGCGATATGGCAGTCGACTATCTGGTCGCGGGCTCGCCCTACGGCGCGCGCACCGGCTTCTACAACCTGCTGGAGCCGACCTCGTTCGCAGCATTCTGCGCAGACTATTTCTACGCGATCCTCAGACTGAACGTTCCCGTGCTGTTTTCCCCTGAGCCCAAGGAGTTCGTGATGCTGATCTTCGTATGGATCGCAATCGGCGCCGTGTTCGGCCGCAAGAGCGGCCTCGCGGCGGGCATCGACACACGCGCGATGGATGTGCTCGCCAGCCTTGTCATCGGGCACATGGCCGTATCGATGCTGTTCGAGCCGGATCTGGGTAGCTACACACGGCACCTTTCCAGCGTCGCGCTCTTTTGTGCATGGCGGCTCAGCGCTCTGGCTGTCCGCTCGCGGGCCCCGAATGGCCAAACGCCGGCGGGTTATCCGCCGGTCGATTCTCAACCACAGTCATCGGCAGCTCAACAGCGATATGGCTCAACCGAAGAGGCGTTTAACCCATGAGCACGATAATTGACCGGCCGCGAGTTTATGACAACGTGCAGGGCGCACGCGCGCTCGCCGCGCTTGTAGTCGTCGCCTATCACCTCGGTGTATTGCCGTTCGGACAATGCGGCGTCGACATATTCTTCGTAATCAGTGGCTTCATCATGTCGCTCGTCGCGCCGGGCGAGGGGCGCGACTTTCTGCGCAAGCGCCTCATCCGCATTCTGCCGCTCTATTGGCTGTCGACTATCGGCGTATACATCATTGCAACGATCAGGCCGCACTGGTTGAACACGACGACTGCAGACGCCATATACCTAGTGAAGTCGCTCCTATTCATCCCTTACGTAAAGGACAACGGTCATTGGGGACCGCTCAACCTCAATGGGTGGACGCTCGAATACGAGCTGCTTTTCTATCTTGTCATCGCAGTCGCGATCAGCGTGGTACGTCCGCGCTTCGCTACGGCGGTTGCAGCTGCCGCGCTTGCTTTATATAGCTTGCTCAATGCGCTGGTCAAACCATCGAATCTCATCGTCGACTACCTCGGGCAACCATTTCTGCTGGAATTCTGCCTAGGGGTCCTCGCGTACTGGACCGTGCAATTGGCGAGAGTCGAGCGTATTTCGCGGTGGTTCTGGCTGGTCAGCGCTGTAGCGAGCCTTGCAGCGATGCCTGCGTATTTCATGTTGTATGGCGCACCAAGCGGATTTATGCGCACGGCGGTGTATGGCGTGCCGGCGTTCGCGTTCATCACGTCCCTGATCGCAATGGAAACGGGAGGCTGGAGCACGCGGAGCAGGCTTGTTGCTCGCCTTGGGGCTGCCAGCTACGCGATCTATCTGTTGCATCCCTATGTCGTCGGCTTTCTGCGAAAGGTGTTGACGATGCAGACGAATCTGAACTCGTGGAACGGCGCGGCGACGGTCTTCATCGTGATCGCTGTGGTGTGCGCGGCCAGTGACGTGTGTCACCGTCGGATTGAGAAACCCGTGCTTGCGTGGCTGAATCGCTGGTTTGGACGACGGGAACCTCTTGGAGTGACTATCAGGTGATTTCATCTCAACGTTTATCGAAAGTAGGCGTGATCGCGTTTTGCATGTGCAGCGCCGCCATGCAAGTGCAGGCGAAGAAGCAAGACTGGATTTCAGATCACGAAGGCGCCTCCAAGGTTGGCGTTCAGGTAAAGATCGAGCGGTTTACGCCGACCACGGCGAAACAGATCAAAGCCACCGGATTTAGCTTCGTTCGCTTTGGGGTGTGGACGAATTCAATGCAGACAGCGGAATACCAAAAGAAGGTGACTGACGCGTTTAACGCTGCTCAAGCGGCAGATTTACCCGTCCTTCTGACGGTGCGTTCGACGATCCCGCTCGCGAGGTCTTCGAACGATGAGGCGGCGCGCAATGCGCAACTGCGCGACTCAGCGAAGCAACTGATCAACGTAGTGGGCAGCCTGGCTGGCGCAAATGGTAGCGATCTGCTCGCCGTTGAACTCTGGAACGAACCGGAGTTGCCCACGTTCTGGCCAACTGGCGATGTCGATTCCACATTTCCAGTTTATATGCAGGCGGTGTGCAGCGGGTTGAGGGCCGTTCTCGGCACGACTCCTGTCATCGGATTCGGTTTTGCGACGGTTCCTGCCTCCGGGTCCCACTCCGATAAGCTATTGCAAAGCATTCAATCGCCGTCGAGCCATTGCATCGACGCGGTTTCATATCACGCGTACGGCATGAGCGAATCGCAGATTCGAGAAGCATCCGTGTACGTGCGTTCCCGATATGGACTACCGGCGGTTATCACAGAGTGGGGCGTTTCCTCCGGGCGCAATGGGGGTATCGCCGGTCAGGCGGCAGACATCAAGTCGTTTCTCCTAAAGCGCAATTCGATGAGGACGCCGCTGATTTCAATCTACGAATGGCAGGATACAGCGCATGGCAAAAATGCACGCGAGCGCAATTTTGGCTTGGTGGATGCGTCCGATACCCAAAAACCGGCGCTACGCGCGGCGTTGACTGTCTTTGGCAAGCAATGACGGAGGCTTAACGCGGCGGCTGCGATTTTCTGATGCTTCCGGTCAGCTTGCATGCGAGCGCGGTCAATAACATGACGCAGACCAGCGTCTCGCCAAGAGCGAAGGCGAGTGCCGTAGCGATGTAACGTTTAATCCGGTTCATTCGTTCGGAGCGTTGTTTGGCAAGGACTTTATTATCCCGCGTAACGGTGATTTAAGACAAACCTGCGCCCCTTCAACGCCTCACCCCCGCCGAACCAACAAAAAACTCACCCCAACCCCCGCCAGAAACGCTCCGCAGCAACGATTAAACCACCGACGAACCGTAACCCGTACCAGCCATTTCCCAAGATACATCCCGGCCCACGAATACAGCGCGATCGCGACCCACTCGAGCACGAGAAAGCTCGCGCCCAGCACGGCGAACTGCGGCAGTATCGGCTTCGCGATATCGACGAATTGCGGTAGGAACGCGGTAAACACGAGAATCGCCTTCGGATTGCCGGCGGCCACGAAAAACTCACGACGTGCAGTCCGTCCGAGCGATGCCTCGTCCTGCTGTGTCGAGTCGATGGCAGGGGCGTCGCTGCGCCACAGTTGAATCGCCAACCAGATCAGATAAGCGGCGCCAACCAGTTTGATGGCGAGAAAGAACCACTCGGATGCATGTAGCACAACAGCGAGTCCCGTTGCGGCAAGCACCAGCATCAATGCGAACGCAACAAGCCGGCCAGTGCCGCCAACGAAAGCGGTTATGAAACCGTGACGCGCGGCCACGTTAATCGACAGTAGATTGTTCGGTCCGGGCGCGAGGTTGATCGCGAAGCAGGCGGGCAGAAAAAATAGCCAGGCGGTGATGGACATGACAGGCTCGCACGATGAACAGGCATTTCGACGCATCGCGCGGCGCAACGGCAGGCTCTCGCGACACTCCTGGATGATTGTAGCGAAACCGACTTGCATCCATGCAACGACGCCTCAATTCACCGACTTAACAAACCCCGGATCACTAATCAACGCGTCAACGCTCAGCTTCACCGTATCCTCGATAGCGATGGGACTGCTGGTGAATTTAGGCGACTTCCGGCTGACCGTTTTCGAGGTTGAGAACACGACCTTACGAGTCGCGGCATCGGTCACCACATAGCGCATCTTCAACGTCCAGAATGCCGGCGACCGCGCGTCGTCCACGGTGAATTTCTCGATGCTGCCGCTCAGCACCTTCCTGTCGTCGTTCAGATGAAAGCCGGCGACCTGCAAGCTGTTCGCGATGCCGTTGCGCACCGCTTCGTTGATGTCGCCTTTTAGCACGATGCTGGTCATTGCCGTGTTTTCGATGCGGTTCGGCGAGACGCGTCCGGTGCGAGCGGGTAGGTAGGCAAAGTCGCGCGCGGGGGCGACGATGAGCCGTCCCGTGGGCTGCGAATGCGCAACTGGGTGAGGCGCGGACGCGGCATTCAGGCCGAACCACGACCATGAGCAGGCGGACAGCATCAAGGGTAGCGCGACGGCGCCGCAGCCCTTGAGCACGGTGCGTGTCAATGCGAGGCAGGAAGGACTGAAGGTCTGCCGCAGCGACTGGATTCGTTGCTGCGACTCAGGCGCTGTGCGGGAAGAAGCGGCGGTCGAGGTCAGAGGAGCACCTTTTTAATGAATCATCGCGGTGGAGGGCAGCATGGTAACAGCGGGCCGCGCAAGCGCGTCTTGTTAATCAGCGCGCGGCGTGCCGGCAGACGAGCACGCTGAAAACCGCGAAGCCGTTTCAGAAGAACCCGGCTTTTCCCTGCGTCATATCCACGAGCGCTCGCCTGGCGTCGTCCATCGCGGTGACCGGCAAGCGGATCGTCATCCTCACGAGCATCCCGTACGCGCTATCGACAAGCGCATATTCCTCGGCTTCGAGCCATCTCCGCACTTTCGCTTCATCGGCGTAGCTGACCTCGACAGTCAACGAGACCTGAGCAATTCTCTCGATCCGCGGCGCATTCAGTAAGGCGGAAGCAATCGCATCGGTATACGCCCGCACCAGGCCACCGGCGCCGAGCTTCACGCCGCCGTAATACCGAACGACGGCGGCCAGCACGCCGTCCAGATCATGATGCCGCAGCACTTCGAGAATCGGCCGTCCCGCGGTGCCGGAGGGCTCGCCGTCGTCGGACATGCCGGACTGGCCGCCCGCCAGCAGCGCCCAGCACACATGCGTCGCGGCAGGATGCTCGTCGCGCAGACGACGCAACTCGGCCATCGCCGCGTCGCGGTCGGCAACCGGTATCGCGTGCGCGATGAAACGGCTCTTGCGGATTTCGAGTTCCGCGGTCAGCGCCGCAGGCAAGGTATAGGTGGGCAAGGCAAGGACTTCGGTGAAGGAAAATTGCGGACACACGTGGCTCCGTGAGCGCAATGGTAACGGATCGCAGCCGGCGAACCGGCAAAACGCGGATGTAAGATGGCGTCGCCGTTCTCCGCATCCACTGGCGGCTTGGAAAACGGCGCATCCCGCGCACTTTGCGCGCCTGTCTACCACGCTACGCTGCACGCCGATGAAACCCGGCACCTTCGACTACAATCCCTCACTGAACGCGCATCCCGTCCATGAAACCCAGCGCGTCAAAGGAGACAACATGCTCGATCTTTCCACCTTGGGAACCTTCATCGCCGTCGTACTTGGACTCTTTCTGATTCCGGGTCCAGCCGTGCTGCTGGTTTTAACGCGTACCGTGCACGGTGGCCGCAAGGCCGGCATTCTCACCGGCCTCGGTGTCGCCGTGGGCGATTTCGTTCATACGCTGGGAGCGGCGGTAGGCCTGTCGGCCTTGCTGATGACCTCGGCGCTTGCGTTCAACGCCGTGAAATTCGTCGGCGCGGCGTACCTCGTCTATCTGGGCATTCGCGCCTTGCGCGAAAAGCAGGCGAACGCGCAAAGGCCGGCCGTCGCGTCGGTGTCCGCTTCCAAAGCCTTCTTTCAGGCGATTCCCGCCGAAGTATTGAATCCCAAGACCGCGCTTTTTTTCCTCGCGTTCCTGCCGCAGTTCGTGCGCCCGGAGCACGGCTCTTCGTTCCTTCAATTCGCGACGCTTGGACTTATCTTCGTTGGCATGAGCGCGCTTTATACGACGCTGATCGTGTTGACCATCCGGCCGCTGGGCAGGCTCGTCAAGCGTCTGACATGGCTGACTCGCTGGCAAAACAAGGTCATCGGCGTGCTGTTCATTTCGCTCGGCCTGCGTGTGGCCACGCAAACGCGTTGACTTGACCCGCCCGCGCGGTTTGCCCGCGCATCGCGCCTGCGAAAAGAACTTCGGGCTGTTAGCACAACGCGATCATGATCGAGGTCGAAACCGCAATGATGAACAGGCAGGTCGCGGTAAGGAGATCGTACGGATAGTTCATGGCATGACCGTCAAACGTGGCGAATGAAGCGCCGATCATAGGCGTGATCGTTCCACGTGACTGTCAAGCATTGCCAGATGCGGGCCTATCGCGAACGCGATTGGTTGGGTAGGAAAACGGCGCGCTGGCATAGCGCGTGAGCGTTCCGCATTAGAACGCCACGCGCGCGCCAGATAATGAAAATTTCAGTTGCGGCGAAGTGCGAGCAGGCGTTATTCGTCGCCATGCTGGCAGAAGCGGCGGCCCGGTATGTGCGATACCACGGCCTGGGCGATTTCGAACGGCGTGCTTTCCGCGGGCACCACGCGGCGGCTGGATTCGGGCGTGTGCTTCATCGTCCATTCGACGAGGCGATACGAACGTCCCCAAGGATGCTGCAGCGGGTCCGAGACCTTGCACGTGTGGATCTGGCGCACCCATTCGTTGCCGGGCATGGCGCGCAGATGCGCAAATACCGTATCTTCAACCATGGTTTGACTGCTTCTTCGCAGGCATGCAGCCCATCTTTCGGCGCGTCGGCGACACCCCTTAAAAAAAGCGCCGCCGATGCTCTGGCGGCTCAACAGGGGGATGGTGAGCGCCATGGTTGCAGGGAAGAATTAAGCCAGACTTAAGATCGGATAAAAGCGCATGCGCCAGCGCCCAGCCGTCCCAACTGTTTTACGGCAACGCCGTTTCCGAAACCGGCTTCGTCCTGCCGAGTTCCTTCTTCACGCCTTCGGCGTAACCGGGGTCGACCTTGTCGAACAGCGCCAATTGCCGGTTGACGATGTCCGGCGCGACGCCCGCCATCGCTTCGGCGATATTGCGGAAAAAACGCTCGCGCTGCGGCGCGTCGAACAGCTTGTACAACGCGCGCGGATGGCTGTAGTAGTCGTCGTCCTCGCGATGGTCATAGCGCTGGATCGCGCCATCCACGGCGAGCGGCGGCTCGTTCACCGAGGCGTCCTGCGGGAATGCCCCGAACCGATTCGGCTCATAGTTCGGCGTGTTGCCGAGATTGCCGTCCGTGCGCATGCCGCCGTCGCGATGATAGGAATTCAGGTTCGCCGTGCGCGGCGCATTCACCGGAATCTGATGATGGTTGATGCCGAGCCGATAGCGCTGCGTGTCGCCATATGAGAAGAGCCGTCCCTGCAACAGGCGATCCGGCGAGAAGCCGATGCCCGGCACGATATTGGCGGGCGTGAAAGCGGCCTGCTCGACATCGGCGAAATAGTTGTCCGGATTCCTGTTCAGTTCGAGCACGCCGACGTCGATCAACGGAAACTCCTTGTGCGACCACACCTTGGTGATGTCGAACGGATTTTCCGCGCGCGCATGCGCGTCGGCTTCCGTCATCACCTGAATGCAGAAGCGCCATTGCGGGAAGTTCTTCTTGTCGATCTGCTCGAACAGATCGCGCTGCGCGCTTTCCCGATCGCGGCCGATCAGCTCGGCGGCCTCGGCATTCGTATAGTTTTCGATGCCCTGTTTCGACTTGAAATGGAACTTCACATAGAAGCGCTCGTTTTGCGCATTGATCAGCGAAAACGTATGCGAACCGAAGCCGTGCATCTGCCGGTAGTTCTTCGGGATGCCGCGGTCGCTCATCAAGATCGTGACTTGATGCAGCGATTCCGGATTGCGCGACCAGAAATCCCACACCATGTTGGCGTCGCGCAAATTGGTTTGCGGATTGCGCTTTTGCGTGTGAATGAAGTCGGGGAACTTGAGCGGATCGCGAATGAAAAACACCGGCGTGTTATTGCCGACAATGTCCCAATTGCCTTCTTCGGTATAGAACTTCACCGAGAAACCGCGCACGTCCCGCTCCGCATCGGCCGCGCCGCGCTCGCCCGCCACGGTGGAAAAGCGCATGAACGTCGGCGTGACCTTGCCGACTTCGAACACCTTCGCTTTGCTGTACCGGCTGATGTCGTGCGTGACGGTGAGCGTGCCGAATGCGCCGGAGCCTTTGGCATGAACACGGCGTTCTGGAATGACTTCGCGGTCGAAGTGCGCGAGCTTTTCGAGCAGCCAGAAATCTTGCAGCGTGATCGGGCCGCGCGGGCCGGCGGTTTCGGAGTTCTGGTTATCGCCGACCGGCGCACCGGCGGCGGTCGTCAAGATTCGATTCGTCATGGCGTTTCCTTTGCTTGCCTGGGCGGGGGAGAATGCATCGACCGCTTGCGTGGCGATCGATGCGCAATGGCGCGCCGGATTGCCGGATGTCCGGCGCGCGGCCCAGTCTAGCAATGCTTCTGCCGCGCCACGCAATAAAACGTTGTTAAGAGATCTAAATCGAGGCGGTTACATTACGTCGGGCGCATTGGCAGTGCGTGTATCGTGCTTCCCCGTCAAATCATTGCTAACGAATCTGTCAAACGCCCGGCGCATCCGGCGGCACCCCGAGCAACTGCAGCGCGCCGCCCGTCACTCCGCTGAACACCGGCCCCGCCACCGTGCCCCCATAGAACGCCTTGCCCGCCGGGTCGTCGATCATCGCGGCGACGATCAGCCGCGGGTCGCTCATCGGCGCCATGCCGACGAAAAGCGCGCGATAGCGGTTTTTCGCGTAAGTCGCGCCCACCTGCTTGCGCGCCGTGCCGGTCTTGCCGCCGATCCGGTAGCCGGGCACCGCCGCGGCGCGCCCGGTGCCGCCTTCGCCGGTGGCCATTTCCAGCATCGAGCGAATCGCGCGCGCGGTAGCCGGCGTCGTGACCGCATGGCCGGTTTGCGCTGATTGCATGACCGCACCCGCGCCGTCGCGCACCAGACTCACGCGATGCATCGTGCCGTCGCCGGCATAGGCGGTGTAGACCTGCGCCATCTGCAGCAGCGAAGCGGACAACCCGTAGCCGTAGGCCATCGTCGCCTGTTCGATCGGACGCCAGCGTTTGTACGGCCGCACCTTGCCGGACGCCACGCCCGGAAAAGTCAGATCGGGCCGCGAGCCGAGCCCGTATTCCTGATATTTGGTCCAGATCTTTTCGGCCGGCAGATTCAGCGCGAGCTTGGCGAGCGCGATATTGCTCGACTTCTGCACCGCTTCGGCGACCGTCATCATGCCGTGGTTCGAGGTGTCGTGAATCACCGCCGGGCCGATCTTGTACCAGCCAGGGGCGGTATTGATGACGCTTTGCGGCCGCACCTTGCCCTCGTCGATCGACAGCGCGACGACCAGCGGCTTGATGGTCGAGCCGGGCTCGAAAGTGTCGACCACCGCGCGATTGCGCAGTTGCCGCCCGGTCAGCCGGGCGCGGTCGTTCGGATCGAAGCTCGGATAGTTCGCGAGCGCCAGGATCTCGCCGTTGCGCGCATCGAGCACGACCACGCTGCCGGCTTCGGCGTGGTGTTTGGCAATGGCTTCCTTCAGTTGCGCATAGGCGAGTTGCTGAATGCGCCGGTCGATCGTCAGGTGGATGGTCGCGCCGTTTTGCGCGGGCACCAGCGGCCGGGTCTCGGACACCACGCGGCCGAGCCGGTCGCGGATCACCTCGCGATGACCGGGCACGCCGAGCAACTGCTCGTTGGCGGCGAGTTCGACGCCTTCCTGGCCGTTGTCCTCGATATCGGTGAAGCCGACCACGTGCGCCGCCGACTCGCCTTCGGGATAAAAGCGCTTCGAATCCGCGATCTGCGTGATGCCCGCAAGCCCCAGCTTGTTCAGATGACCGGCGGTGTCGGCATCCACCTGGCGCTTGAGCAGCACGAAGCTCTTGTCGCCGTTCAGACGCCGGCGCAATTCCGCGAGCGGCAGATCGAGCAGCTTCGAGAGCGGCGGCAGCGCGGCCTCGTCGAGCTGTTTGGGCGAGGCCCAGATCTCATAGGTCGCGAGACTGACCGCGAGCATCGAACCATTGCGGTCGACAATGCGCCCGCGTGTCGCATCGAGTTCGATGGTGCGCTGATAGCGCTTTTGCCCTTGATCGACGTAGAAGTCCTGGTTCATCACCTGCACCCAGAACGCGCGGCCCGCCAGCGAGGCGAACGCCGCGAACACCAGCAGGACGATGAGCTTCGAGCGCCACATCGGCAGGCGTGCGGTCAGCAACTGGTTCTTCGCGACGGGCGCGTAGGGTGCGTGCTCGGACTTCTTCTTCTGGGTCATGGGCTTTGCATCTTTGAAAGACAAACAGCAATGAACAGCGGATCGGCCAGCGCCGCCCGAACCGGCGCCGCCGCTCCGATTGTAATCAGAACGTAATCTGTATGCGAGGCCTCCGCAAGCCGATCGTGGATGCGCGGCACGTCGCGCACGCCCAAGCAGCATGAAAAAAGCCGCGCGGACTTGAAAATCCGCGCGGCTCGTTCGTTCGATTAATGCGTCAACTCCGACGCGGCGTGTTAAAGAGGCGCTCCCTGCTGTCGAGCGCCTTCTTTCTTTGCGCTTCCGCTAACCTCCGTCAGCGTCCAAATTTATCCTCAAGCCGGCAGCGCAAAGCTCGAAATCGCCTCGCGCAGCACGCCCACCTGATCCTTCAGCGAATGAGCCGCGGCGGCGGCCTGCTCGACCAGCGCGGCATTCTGCTGGGTGACCTGATCCATTTCGCCGACGGCGCGATTGACCTGTTCGATGCCCGCGCTCTGCTCGCGCGACGCGTTGCTGATTTCCTCGAGGATTTCGTTGACGCGGCGCACCGACTGCACGATCTCGCCCATCGTCGAGCCGGCGTTGGACACCAGCGACGCGCCGGCCTCCACGGTATGCGTCGAGGTCTCGATCAACGCCTTGATTTCCTTCGCCGCCGTGGCCGAGCGCTGCGCGAGGCTGCGCACTTCGGCGGCGACCACGGCGAAGCCGCGCCCCTGTTCGCCCGCGCGCGCCGCTTCCACGGCCGCGTTGAGCGCGAGAATGTTGGTCTGGAAGGCGATGCCGTCGATCACGCCGATGATGTCGCCGATCTGCCGCGAGCTGCTGGTGATCTCGCCCATCGTGCGGACCACGTCGTCGACCACGCGGCTGCCGCGCGTGGCGACATCGGCGGCCTGACCGGCGAGCTGCGACGCTTGCTGCGCGCTGTCCGCGTTCTGCTTCACGTTGACCGTCATCTGGTCCATGCTCGACGCGGTTTGGACGAGCGCGGCCGCCTGTTCCTCGGTGCGTTGCGAGAGATCGGTGTTGCCGGCGGCGATTTCGGTCGCGCCGATGTTGATGTTTTCCGTGCCCAGGCGCACGCGCGAAACGGTGTCGACCAGACCGGCCTGCATCGTGCTCAGCGCATGCAGCAGACTTTGCGTGTCGCCCGGCGCGACCGGCACGCGTGCCGCGAGATTGCCGCGCGCCATCAGTTGCGCGGCTTCCACGGCGACTTCGAGATCGCCGCCGAGCGAGCGGCGGATGCTGCGCAACACCAGCAGCATCGCGGCGGTGGCGATCGCGCCGAGCGTGACGGTGATGAGAAGCCAGCGCAGCAGATTCGCATAAAACGCGCGCTGCACGTCGTCCATGTACATGCCGGTGACGAGATACCAGTCCCACGGCGTGAAATGCAACGAGTAGCTGGTTTTCGCCACCGGCTGGTCGCTGCCCGGCTTCGACCACAGGTAATCGACGAAGCCGCCGCCATCGTGATTGCCCGCCTTGACGATGTCGACGAACAGATGGTTGCCCGCCGGATCGGCGAATTGCGCGAGGTTCTTGCCGATCATCTCCTTCTTGAACGGGTGCATCAGCATGACGGGCTGCGAGTCGTTGATGGAGATGTAGCCGTCCTTGCCGTAGCGCATCGACGCGAGTGTGTCGAGCGCCTGCTTTTTCGCGTCTTCCTCCGACATCGCGTGCTGTTGGGCAAGCGTGTGGTAGCGGGCCACGATGTGGTTGGCCTGGTCGATCAACGCGGTCAACTGATCGCGGCGGTCCGCGATCATCGAGGCGCGGCTTTGCCATGCGCCGAAGCCGCCGATCAGAATCAGGCCGATCCAGAGGATGGCGATCATGGAAGCGAGTTTTTTGTTCAGAGTCATAGCGATGGGTTTTGCTTTCGCACAGTGGTCGGTCAGAGGTCGGCTCCGCGTGTTCGCTGGCCGCGGATGGTTTGTCGCTCACTCTGTTTACGGCGTAATGGCCTGCTATCCGCAGTGAGGGGAAACCCGCTGTTTCGCGTTTTTATTCGTCTGAATAAATTGGCGCTTTTCCGGCATTGAACGCATTGGCGGTTATACGTTTTTTCCGCTTGGAGCGGGTTGCTCCAGGTATTTTCGAGTTTCAAGTCACGGGCGCCAGCGCATTGAAAAGTTAATGAAAACCGCGAATTAAATGCGATATTGGAAATGGGCGAATAATTCGCCCGCCAAAAAAGGATGAATGGACAAACCCTTAATCGGAGGACTGGCGCGGCTTGCATCAAGTCTCCACAAAACGCCAACAAAACCCAAAGTCCGGGGCACCGTCCGGGTCACCGCACGGGCGCAAAAAACGACACAGTTTTCCACGTAAGCGCAACGGAACATGCGCTCTGTCATCAAAAAGACAAATAAATAAAAATTCCGCTATAGTCGCCATTTTCCGGCCGACAGCCGGGCAAAAAACAGCACCAATAAGCCCGCCACAGGAGAGAACAGAACATGAACGCCCGCGAACCCGCATTCGTTTCCGCTTCCCGCAGCGCGCGCCTGCGCCAGATGCTGGTCAGCAACGAACTCGAATTCATGATGGAGGCGCACAACGGCCTCTCCGCGCGCATTGTCCGCGAAGCCGGCTTTAAAGCCATCTGGGGCTCCGGCCTCGCCATCTCCGCGCAATTCGGCGTACGCGACAATAACGAAGCAAGCTGGACGCAAGTCGTCGACAACCTCGAATTCATGGCCGACGCCAGCGACCTGCCGATTCTGCTCGACGGCGACACCGGCTACGGCAACTTCAACAACGTGCGCCGTCTGGTGCGCAAACTCGAACAGCGCGGCATCGCCGGCGTGTGTATCGAGGACAAGCAATTTCCCAAGACCAATAGCTTCATCAACGGCGAAGCGCAGCCGCTCGCCGACATGGACGAGTTCTGCGGCAAGATCAAGGCCGGCAAGGACTCGCAGTCGGACGAAAACTTTTCGATCGTCGCGCGCGTCGAGGCGTTGATCGCCGGTTGGGGCATGGACGAAGCGCTGCGTCGCGCGGAAGCCTATCGCCGCGCCGGCGCGGACGCGATCCTGATTCACAGCAAGCTCTCGCGTCCCGACGAAATCCTGGAGTTCGCGCGCGAATGGGCCGGCCGCGGTCCGCTCGTGATCGTGCCGACCAAGTACTACAGCACGCCCACCGAGGTATTCCGCGAAGCCGGCATCAGCACCGTGATCTGGGCGAATCACCTGATTCGCGCGGCCACCTCGGCAATGCAGGCCGTCGCCAAGGAAATTCATTCGAGCCAGACGCTCGTGAACGTCGAGGACAGCATTGCCGCCGTCAACGAAATTTTCCGCCTGCAAGACGCCGACGAATACTCGGAAGCCGAAGACCGCTATCTGACGAGCGGCCGCGCGGCCGGTTCGGCGGTGGTGCTCGCGGCGAGCCGCGGCGCGGGCCTCGAAGCCGTCACCGAGGACCGTCCGAAGGTCATGCTGCCGATCGCCGGCAAACCGCTGCTGCGCTGGCTCGTCGATGCGTTCAAGAAGCAGGGTGTAAACGACATCACGGTGGTCGGCGGTTATCGCGCGGACGCGATCGACACGGCGGGCATCAAGCTGGTCGTCAACGAACGGCATGCGCAAACCGGCGAACTGGCGTCGCTCGCTTGCGCGGTCCAGGGCGACAAACTCGCGGGCGACACTGTGATCTCCTACGGCGACCTGCTGTTCCGCAGCTATATCCTGCGCGACCTCGTGGAGAGCGAAGCGGCGTTCAGCGTGGTGGTGGATTCGTCGCTGACCGACGCGGAAAACGCCAGCGTGCGCGATTTCGCGTGGTGCTCGGCGGCCGACGACCGCGGCCTGTTCGGCAACAAGGTCACGCTGCGCCATGTGTCGAGCGGGCAGGAGGCTTCGTCCGCGATCGCCTCGCAAACGCCGCACGGCCGCTGGGTGGGTTTGCTGAACGTGCGCGGCGAAGGGCGCGAGCGTCTGCAAGCGGTGCTCGGCCAGTTGCAGGCGCGTCCGGATTTCGATTCGCTCGACATGCCCGCGCTGCTGAACGCGCTGATCGAAGCCGGTGAATCGATCGAAGTGCAATACGTGCACGGCCACTGGCGCGGTGTGAACGACCTGGAAGACTTCCGTCGCGCCGGCGATTTCGCGCATGCGCAAGCGCCGTTCGCGGCAACGGCGGTCAACAAGGCCGCGGACGCAACCGGCGGAGCCGCGCAATGATCGAGGCGGCACAGTTCGTCGAGGCGGCGCGCGAACGCGGCTTCGACTGGTATGCGGGCGTGCCGTGTTCGTATCTGACGCCGTTCATCAATTACGTGTTGCAGGACGAATCGCTGCACTACGTGTCGGCGGCGAACGAGGGCGACGCGGTCGCGCTGATCGCGGGCGTCACGCTCGGCGCACGCAACGGCCGGCGCGGCATCACGATGATGCAGAACTCCGGGCTCGGCAACGCGGTGAGCCCGTTGACCTCGCTCACTTGGACCTTCCGTTTGCCGCAATTGCTGATCGTCACGTGGCGCGGCCAGCCCGGCGTCGCCGACGAACCGCAGCACGCGCTGATGGGCCCGGTCACGCCCGCGATGCTGGAGACGATGGAGATTCCCTGGGAGACGTTCCCGACCGAGGCCGACGCGATCGGCCCGGCGCTCGATCGCGCCATCGCGCATATGAATGAAACCGGCCGCCCGTACGCGCTCGTCATGCAAAAGGGCAGCGTGGCGCCGTACGAGTTGAAAGACGCTGGCGCGGGCGCGCGCCGCGTGCCGGCGGCGGCGCGTTCGCAGTTCAGGAACGTGGCCGCGAGCGAATTGGCTTCACGTCACGAGGCGTTGAAGAAGGTCATCGCGCATACGCCGCTCGAATCGACGGTGGTGCTGGCGTCGACCGGCTTTTGCGGCCGCGAGCTGTATGCGATCGACGACCGTCCGAACCAGTTGTACATGGTCGGCTCGATGGGCTGCGTGACGCCGTTCGCGCTGGGCCTCGCGCTCGCGCGTCCCGACCTGCACGTGGTCGCGCTCGACGGCGACGGCGCGGCGCTCATGCGCATGGGCGCGTTCGCGACGCTCGGCGCGTACGGCCCGTCGAATCTCACGCACGTGCTGCTCGACAACGGCGCGCACGATTCGACCGGCGGTCAGGCGACGGTTTCGTCGCAAGTTTCGTTTGCAGGAGTGGCGGCGGCGTGCGGTTATGCGTCGGCGATTGAAAGCGACGACCCGAGCGTGATCGACGAGTTGTTCGACGCGGCACCGGCGCCGCACGGCCCGCGCTTCGCGCGTCTCGCGATTCGCCGCGGCACGCCCGACGGCCTGCCGCGTCCCACCATCACCCCGCCCGATGTGAAAACGCGCCTGATGCGCCACATCGGCGCCGCTTAAGGAGTCCGCGAATGCTGCTGCTCAATCCCGGCCCGGTGACGCTCACCGAACGCGTTCGCAACAGCCTGCTGCAGACGGACCTGTGCCACCGCGAAAGCGAGTTTTTCGACTTGCAGGAAGAAGCCCGCACGCGTCTGGTCGATCTGTACGGTCTGAACGCGAGCGAATGGCAGGCGGTGTTGATGACCGGCTCCGGCACGGCCGCCGTCGAGAGCATGACCGCCGCGCTGGTGCCGCAAAACGGCAAGCTGCTGGTGGTGGAAAACGGCGTGTACGGCGAACGCATTGCGCAGATCGCCACGCAATACGGCATCGCGCATGAATCGCTGAAGCACGACTGGATGCAGGCGCCGGATCTCGCGAAAATCGCCGAACGGCTCGACGCCGACAAGGCGTTCACGCACCTCGCCGTGATCCATCACGAAACCACCACCGGCCGCCTGAACGATCTGCCGGCGCTCGCCGCGCTGTGCCGCGCACGCGGTCTGCGTTTGCTGGTGGACGGCGTCAGCAGCTTCGGCGCGGAAGCGATCGATTTCGCGGACGTGAGCCTCGACGCGGTCGCGGCGACGGCGAACAAATGCCTGCACGGCGTGCCGGGCGCGTCGTTCGTGCTGGTGCGGCGCGCCGCGCTTGCGCAGGCGGCGAGCCGCACGTACTACCTGGACCTCGGGCGTCTCGCGCGTTTGCAGGATCAGCGCAACACGCCGTTCACGCCGTCGGTGCATGCGTACTACGCGCTCGTCGAGGCGTTGCGCGAACTGGCCGACGAAGGCGGCTGGCACGCGCGTCACGCGCGCTATGCCGCGCTCGCCGAGCAGACGCGCGCGGGTCTCGCCGAGCGGGGTATCGGCAGCGTGTTGCCGGCGGAGCAATCGTCGGTGGTGCTGCGCGCGTATCGCTTGCCGGCCGGCGTGTCGTATCCGCAACTGCACGACGCGCTCAAGGCGCGCGGCTTCGTCATCTATGCGGGGCAGGGCGGGCTGTCGGCGGAACTGTTCCGCATCTCGACGATGGGCAACCTCCACGCCGCCGACATCGACCGGCTGTTGCAGGGCTTTACCGATCTCATGCGCTGATCGGGGGCGGCTCGGGTTCAGGCGCCGGGCCGCTTTCGGCTCGGCGCCGATTCACGCTTCGGCCTCGCGCCAATTCATGCGTCAAGCCCACCGCGGCGCCAATCCTCATACCGGGTCTTTGTCCGGCGGTCCCTCGGGCTGCTGCGGCTCATCGGTGTGATGCCCCGGCGACGGCGGCACGAGCGGATCGGCTTCCGGGTCGCGGGTCGGATCGGCGTTGGGATCGGGAATCGGGCTGGTATGCATGTCGTAGCTCATTGCACCACCTGTGAGTGGAAAAGAAGGCGTGGCCGGCGATGAAATGCGCGCCGGCCATTTCCTTCAATCGTAGGCGATCCGGCGTGCATGGCGCCGCCTACTTTTTCAAGCGGCGGCCCACGCTCAACTGCCAGTAACGCTCGGTGGCGAACACGTCGTCGTAATTGCCCGCGCCGAACGCACGCAACTGGCTTTCGTAGGCGAGCACCGCTTCGCGTTTGAGCAGCGCGCGGCGCTGAACGTCGATGGTGTGCCCCGCGCTCGGATGCGCCGGCGTCGCGACGATGCCGCGCTGCGCGAGATCGGCGAGCCGCGCCTGCACGACGCCGGGCGTGCGCCGGTGAATCGCTTCCTCATAGCCGAACCACGTCAGATGCGACAGGCGCGGCAGGATTTCGCAGCAGGCTTCGAACACCCGCACGTGGTCGTCGTGATACAGGCCGAGCGGCATCAGCAAGGTGTTCGCGGTCGAGCGATAGATGGTTTCCTCCAGCGCCGCCGCCATCCTGCTGATCGACGGCGAGTCCGAATACTGGGCGTCGCGAAACGGCATGCGCAACGGAATCGCGTCGAGTAGCTCGAGCGCGCGGTTGTCTTCGAGCGTGCGTTCGTGAATGGCCTGATGCGCGTTCGCGAAGCCCGACTTTTCATCCCATTCGGTATGCATCTGCTGCTCGGGCGGCGCGGCGAACACCGTGCAGACCGCCGCGTCGGGATGCGCGGCGAGCAACGCGCCGCAACTGAAGACGGCGTCGTCGAAATGGGGCGAGACGATGAAGAGGCGTCGGCTGGTTTCGCTCATGGACGTGTGGTGGTGTCGAACGCGCGGGGCCGCATTCGAGGCGTAAGCGTGGGCGCAAATCGCGATGTCACCTCAGCTTAGGCGGAATCGGGACGGCTTGCGCAACATCTGATGAGCGCAAGGCGCATGCCTGGGCGCGCCGGGCTGCCGGCAGTCGTCTGCGCACCAGCATCGCGGCCACGCCGCCTACACGTTGCGCAAATCTTCCGGCGTATCGACATCGCGCAAGATGCCCGGATCGTCGACGTCCAGCCGCGTGACATGCTGCGACATCAACAGGGAGCGCGCGCCCGCGTCGCCGTCGAGCTTCAGCAGCGCATCGCGGTGCGCGACGCCGAAGCCGACCGGATGCCCGCGTTGCCCCTCGTAAAACGGCGCGACCAGCGACGCGCCGCCATCCAGCGCACGCGCGAGCGCTTCGATCGTCGTCACGGCGATGCGCGGCATGTCGGCGAGCGCGACGATCCAGCCTTCGGCGTCGTCGCTCGCCTCGATGCCCGCGGCGAGGCTCGCGCCCATGCCGCGCTCGGCGGCCGGGGCGAACACCACCTCGCAGCCGGCGTCGTTCAGCAGGCGCGCAAGGGCGTCCGAGCCGGGCCGCACCACGGCCACCACGCGCGGCACGACCGCGAGCAGCCGATGCGCGGCTTCATGCGCGACCGGCGTGCCGTCGCGCATGCGCGCGAGCAGCTTGTTGTGCATGCCGTCCGGGTCGAAGCGCGAGCCGAGACCGGCGGCGAGCAACACGCCAGTGGCGAGCGAGGCATAGGCCATGAGCGGGCACCGGGAGAAAGGATGAAACCGATTGTGCGTTGCAACGCATGACGAGGCAAGCGCGAAAGCATCCCTTCAAACCCGCACCTGCCCCATCACCTTATCGAGCGTGATCGGCAAATCGCGCACGCGCACGCCGGTCGCGTGAAACACCGCATTCGCAATCGCCGCCGGCACGCCCGTAATGCCGATCTCACCGATGCCGCGCACGCCGAGCGAGTTGATATACGGATCCGGCCGGTCAATGAAGGTAATGTCGAGGGAGCCGATATCCGCGTTCACCGGCACGTGGTACTCCGCGAGATTCGCGTTGGTGAAGCGTCCAGTGCGCGTATCGAGCGAGCTTTCCTCCTGCAACGCGGCCCCCACGCCCCACACGATGCCGCCCAGCATCTGGCTGCGCGCGGTCTTCTCGTTGAGCACGCGGCCCACGTCGTAGACGGCGACGACCCGCGGCACGCGGATCGTGCCGAGATCCGCGTCGACGTGAACCTCGACGAATACCGCGCCGAACGAGTGAAACGAGTACTTCTGCTTCTCGTCGCCGGGCTTGACGCTCGAGGCCGCCTCGATCGGCTTGCCGCCCGAGCGCGCGATGATCGCCGCCGCCGGATCGCGCTTCGCGGGCTGTGAGCGGCTCATCACCCAGCCGTTTTCCACGGTGACGTCGTCGAGCGCGAGGCCGTGCACGGGCGAGGCCTGATCCGCGAGCGCCAGTGCGATCAACTGGCTGCGCGCCTGGCTCGCGGCGTCGCGCACGGCCGGCGATACGCTCGCCGCCGATTGCGAGCCGCCCGACACCGGCGCGCGAGGCAGCGACGAATCGCCGAGCGCGAAGCGGATGCTTTCGGGCGCGAAGCCGAGCGCGTCGGCGGCCACCTGGGTCATCACGGTGTAGGTGCCGGTGCCGATGTCCTGCGTGCCGGAGGCGACCATCGCGGTGCCGTCCGGCAGAATCCGCGCAATCGCCGCGGCTTCGCTGCGGTTGGCCGGATACGTGGCGGTCGCCATGCCCATGCCGATCAGCGTATTGCCGTTACGCATCGAGCGGGGCGCGCCGCTCGATGCGACCAGCCGAACTTCTGCGCGCCGATCTGGTAACACTCGCGCAAGGATTTGCCCGACCACGGCTTGTTTTCCTGCGGATCGGCGTCGGCGTGATTCTTCATGCGCAGCGCGAGCGGGTCCATGTTCAACGCCGCCGCGAGTTCGTCCATGGCCGATTCGAGCGCGAACGAGCCGGTCGTTTCGCCGGGGGCGCGCATGAAGGTCGGCGTGCCGAGGTTCAACTGCACGAGCCGGTGCGTGGTGATCTGATTAGGCACCGCGTACAGCATGCGCGTGACCATGCAGCAGGTCTCGGTCCAATCCTCGATCGTCGACGTGTTCGAGATGCTGTCGTGGCGCATCGCGGTCAGCGTGCCGTCGCGCCGCGCGGCGAGCACCAGGTGCTGCTCGGTTCGCGGACGCGCGCCGACCGGGCCGAACATCTGCGGCCGTTGCAGCACGAGCCGCACCGGGCGTCCCGTCTGCTTCGCCGCCATCGCGCACAACGACACATGCGACCACGACGAGCCCTTGCAACCGAACCCGCCGCCGACGAACGGCGAGATCACGCGCACGTCGCCGGGCGCGATGCCGAACGTTTTGGCGACCGCCTGCGCCGCGCCGCTCACGCCTTGCGTCGAATCGTAGAGCGTGAGTTGCGGGCCGTCCCAGCGCGCCATCGTCGCGTGCGGTTCCATCGGATTGTGATGCTCGATCGGCGTGGTGTAGGTCACGTCGACGTGCACCGCCGCGCCGCGCATGCCGTCCTCGAAGCTGCCGCGCCGCGTATCGGTCTGCCGGCCTTGCGGCTTGTCCGGCGCATGGCTGTTCGACTTGGCCCGCGTGAAATCGAGCATCGCCGGGCTCGCCTGGTAAGCGATGCGCAACTGACGCGCGGCGTCGGTCGCCTGTTCGAGCGTGTCCGCGACCACCACCGCGACTGGCTCGTTGTTGTAGTGAACCTCGTTGTCCTGCAGCAGCGAGAGGCGGCGGCCGGCCGGCGGCGCCAACGCGGGCTTGCCGCCGTTCGGCAGGCGCGGCGCGTTCTGATACGTCATCACGAGCAGCACGCCGGGCAGCGCCTGCGCGCGGGCCGCGTCGATCGACGCAATCGTGCCGCACGCGATCGTGCTGGTGACGAGCACCGCATGCGCGAGACGCGCCTCGGGAAACTCGCCGGCATAGCGCGCCTCGCCGGTTACCTTGAGCAGACCGTCGGTGCGGTCGAACGGTTGTCCGATCAGATTCATGCGACACCTCCGGCACGGCCAGCGGCCTGGTTCACCGCGCGCACGATCGCGCGTTGCGCGAGCTGCACCTTGAAACGGTTGTCGTGTTGGGGCCGCGCATCGCGCAGCGCGGCGGCGGCGGCGTCTCGCAGCGTCGCTTGCGTGAGCGGCCGGCCGTCGAGCATCTGTTCGGCGGCGCTCGCGCGCCACGGTTTATGCGCGACGCCGCCCAAGGCGATACGCGCGGTCTTCACGCGCTCGCCGTCCATCTGCAAGGCGGCGGCGACCGAGACGAGCGCGAACGCATAACTGGCCCGGTCGCGCACTTTCAGGTAATGCGAACGCGCGCTGAAGAGCGCTGGCGGCAGATCCACCGCGGTAATCAATTCACCGGGCTGCAAGGTGGTGTCGAGCTCGGGCCGATCGCCGGGGAGCCGGTGAAAATCGGCGAACGCAATGGTCCGCTCGCCTGCCGGGCCGCTCACGCGCACCACCGCATCGAGCGCGGCAAGCGCCACGCTCATATCCGACGGGTTCACGGCGATGCATTGCGCACTCGCGCCGAGAATCGCGTGCGTGCGATTGTGGCCGTCGAGCGCGGCGCACCCGCTGCCGGGCGTGCGTTTATTGCATTGCGTGAAGGCGGTGTCGTAAAAGTAGCCGCAGCGGGTTCGTTGCAGCAGATTCCCGCCGACCGTCGCCATATTGCGCAGTTGCGCCGATGCGCCCGCCAGAAATGCTTGCGACAACAGCGGGTATTGCTCGCGCACCAGCGCATGATTCGCCGCATCGCTGTTGCGCACGAGCGCGCCGATGCGGATGCCGCCGTCGGGGAGCGTCGTGATCGTATCGAGTCCGCGAATATGCGTGATATCGATGAGCCGCCCGGGCCGCGTCACGCCGCCCTTCATCAGATCGAGCAGATTCGTGCCGCCGCCGATGAACACCGCGCCGGGTTGCTGAACCGCGCGCACCGCGCCGGCGATATCGCCGGCGCGTTCGTAAGAGATTGCATCCATGCTGGTCGCTCCGTCAGGCGTTGCCGGTGCCGTTGCCATCGCTCGCGGCGCTGCCGCTCTGGCTACCGCCTTCATGCACCGCGCGCACCGCGGCGACGATGTTCGCGTAGGCGCCGCAACGGCAAATATTGCCGCTCATGCGCTCGCGAATCTCGTCGTCGGAAAATTGAGCAGGGCGGCGGCGCACATCGGCCGTCACGGTGCTGGCCGCGCCGTCGCGGAATTCGCTCAGCAGGGCCGTCGCGGAACATAACTGACCCGGTGTGCAGTAACCGCACTGGAAAGCATCGTGTTCGATGAAGGCGCGCTGCATAGGACTCAGCGCGCCGTTGGCGGCGAGCCCCTCGACCGTCGTGATGTGCTCGCCTTCATGCATGACGGCGAGCGTCAGGCACGAGTTGATGCGGCGGCCGTCGGCGAGCACGGTGCAGGCGCCGCACTGCCCGCGGTCGCAACCTTTCTTGGTGCCCATCAGGCCCGCGTATTCACGCAGCGCATCGAGCAGGGTCACGCGCGGTTCGAGTCGTAGCGCATAAGCGCGGCCGTTGATCGTCAACGTGACCGGGCGCGGCGGTACGGCGTCGCGAGCTTGCGCGGGCGGTGCGGACGGCGATTGATCTTGCGCGCGAAGGTGCGGCGCCGCACCGACCGTGGCGGCCGCGGCAGCCGATTGCAGAAAGCGGCGTCGCGCGGGTCGACGTGGGGTGGCGTTCTTGTCGCCCGAATCCTGACATTCCTTATTCGAAGACATGACGTTCAGTTGACTCCATTCAAAGGTGCATGCACGCTGGCGATGCGCCGGTATCCGACGCGCGCGATCCGACACACGGCAGGTAGCATGTTCGGTGCCGTTGCGTCTTCAACCGTATGAAAAAATCACGGAGACAGCAAAGATGACTTCACGAAAAAGAGTCACGCCGGCGCTACAGTCCGGCTCACCGGCGCGGGCGATCGCCACGGGCGTGGCGGCCGTTATCGTTCTGACCGCTTGCCACAGCGGTGACGACGACGTCAAGCCTCCGCAAGCCAACGTCTTGCCGAGCTTCATCAAGAGCGCGGTGAAAACCCAATCCTACGACGGCAACGCCGACGATCTGCTGACAGCGGGCCTCGGCAAGACCGGCCTCGCGTCGGCCACCGCGCCGGCCATCGCCAACCCGGCGCAGCCGAGCGCCGCCGAGCTGCGGCGGCTTGCGATCTGGTCGAACTATCGCGCGCTCGTCGACATGACGGCGAACGGCGGTTATGGACGCTTCTGGGGACCCAATGTCGACCTGAACGGCAACGACACGCTGGGCGAAGGCAAGATCGCCGGCAAGGAATACCTCGCATTCGCCGACGACGGCAGCGGCAAGCAGAACGTCAGCATGCTCGTGCAGATACCGGCGAGCTTCAATGCGGATCAGCCGTGCATCGTCACGGCGACGTCATCCGGTTCGCGGGGCGTATACGGCGCGATTTCCGCGGCCGGCGAGTGGGGCCTCAAGCGCGGCTGCGCGGTGGCCTACACCGACAAGGGCGGCGGCAACGGCGCGCATGAACTGTCGACCAACCGCGTCACCTTGATCGACGGCACGCTCGCGGACGCGGGCGCCGCGGGCAAGGCGAGCCTCTTCACGGCGAACCTCGGCAATGTCGATCTGGCCACGTTCAATAGCCAGTTCCCGAATCGCTATGCGTTCAAGCATGCGCATTCGCAGCAGAACCCGGAGCAGGACTGGGGCAAGAACACGCTGCAAGCCATCCAGTTCGCCTATTGGGCGCTCAACGATTCGTATGGTCCGCTCAACGGCTCGGCGCACACGGTGCGTTATGCGAGCGGCAGCATCACGACTATCGCGGCGTCGGTGAGCAACGGCGGCGGCGCGTCGCTCGCGGCGGCCGAGCAGGATACGTCCGGCCTGATCACCGCGGTCGTGGTCGGCGAACCGCAGATCAACTTGCGGCTGCCCGCCTCGGTGTCGGTCACGCAGGGCGGCGCGCCGGTCGGGGCGATCGGCAAGCCGCTCGCCGACTACACCACGCTCGCCAACACCTTGCAGCCGTGCGCGGCGCTCGCGCCGGCCGCAACCGGCGCGCCCTATCTGAGCGCGCTGCCGCTGGCCACCACCAATGCGATTCGCAGCGCGCGATGCGCGTCGCTGGCGAGCGCCGGCATCATCACCGGCAGCGACGTGGCGACCCAGGCGACCAACGCGCTCGCGCTGCTGCATCAGAACGGCTATCAGACCGACTCCGATGTGCTGCAAGCGCCGATGTGGGATTCGCAAGCGGTGCCGGCCGTCGCCGTGACCTATGCGAACGCGTACGCGCGTTCGAGCGTCACGGACAACCTCTGCAACTTCAGCTTAGGCACCACCAGTTCGACGGGTGCGGCCGGCGTGACGCCGGCGGTCTCGCCGATGCTCACGGTATTCGGCAACGGCAACGGCGTGCCGCCCACCAACGGCGTCAATCTCGTCTTCAACGCGGGGGCGACGGGAGCCGCGGATCATCGGCTCGCGACCGCCGACGCCAGCTACGCCGGCGCGGCCTGCCTGCGTACGCTGTGGACCAACGGCACGTTGACCAACAGCGTGGAGGCGGTGCGCGTCAACGCCAATCTGCACGGCAAGCCCGCGATCATCGTGCAGGGTCGCGCCGATGCGCTCGTGCCGATCAACCACGCATCGCGTCCGTACCTCGGGCTCAATCAGTTGACCGAAGGCGGCGCGAGCAAGCTGTCGTTCTATGAAGTGACGAACGCCCAGCATTTCGATGCGTTTCTCGGCGTGGCCGGCTTCGATACGCGCTTCGTGCCGCTGCACTACTACGACATTCAGGCGCTCAATCTGATGTGGAGTCATCTGAAGAGCGGCACGCCGCTGCCGCCGTCGCAGGTGATTCACACGGTGCCGCGCGGCGGCACCCCCGGCGCCGCGCCGCCGCTCACCACGGCCAACTTGCCGGCGATCGCGGCCACCCCGGCCGCCAATGCGATCACGGTCGCCAATGGCGCGGTGAACGTGCCGAACTGAGTGGGCGAGGCCCGCGGCGCGCGCTTTCGGCGCGCGTGACGCGGGCCGCTCAGGTACGACCAGGCCCGACCAGGAACAAGCGATGCTACCGCTGACGAGGTCAAGCGCGTTCAGAGGAGAGCGAATGCAGTTCGACTACCGGCATTTCCACATCGACTGCCGCGCCCGCCATGCGGAAGACGGCTACTACTACGCGAGAGCCCGCATCACGCACGTTCCGCAAGATAACGGGCATTGCCGCTCGCACGATTCTGGCGACATCGACGCCTTTTCGAACGAAGCCGATGCCATTTCCTGCGCGAAGTCATGGGCGATGGAGTGGTGCGATACGGCGGCAGCCTAGATCGCCTTGCAGGGAGAACACGCCGTGGCGAAGCTCCGAATTGCAACTTTCAACATCAACGGAATCCGTTCGCGCTTGCCGGCGCTATTGCAATGGCTCGAGCGCGAGGCACCCGACATCGTGTGCCTGCAGGAACTCAAGGCGCTCGACAGCGCGTTTCCCGTCGAGCCGCTGCGCGAAGCGGGCTATAGCGCCATCTGGCAAGGACAGAGCGCGTGGAACGGCGTGGCGATTCTGTCGAAGGGAGAGGCCCCGCATGAAAGCCGCCGCGGCCTGCCCGGTTTCGAGGAGGACACGCACAGCCGCTATCTGGAAGCGGCCGTGGGCGGCGTGCTGGTGTGCTGCCTGTATCTGCCGAACGGCAATCCGCAACCGGGCCCCAAGTTCGACTACAAGCTCGCATGGTTCGACCATCTGATCGCGCATGCGGCGAAGCTGTTCAGGAGCGGCCATCCGGTGGTGCTGGCCGGCGACTTCAACGTCGTGCCCACCGACGAGGACATCTACAATCCGCGTTCATGGCTGAAGGATGCGCTGCTGCAACCCGAAAGCCGCGAGCGTTATCGGCGCCTGCTCGCGCAAGGCTGGACCGACGCGCTGCGCACGCATTTCGGCGACGAGCGCGTCTACACCTTCTGGGATTATTTCCGCCGTCATTGGGACACCAACTCCGGCTTGCGGATCGACCACATTCTGCTGAGCGCGGACCTCGCGCCGCGTTTGCGCGATGCGGGCGTCGACCGCTGGGTGCGCGGCGAGCCGCATGCGAGCGATCATGCGCCGGCGTGGGTGGAACTGGAGATGGGCGCGGCGCGCCGCAGGAAAAACGGCTGACGGGCGATCGCTCACGGCGGACCGCCCGGCGTTCATCGAAGCCGCCGAATAGCGGCGAGACCAGGAGACTAATAGTCGCGCCGCGAGCCGCCGTGCGACCACAGCGCGCCGGCCACGAAACCGGCGAGCGCGACCACCGCGAGCGTGGTGAACGGGCTTTCAGCCGTGGTTTCGCGTAACAGACTGGTGGTATTCGCGCAAAGCTGCTGCGCCTTGCCGCTTAATTCGCGGGCCTTGCCCGCCATCTGCTCGCGTGTGTCGCCGAGCATCTCGCCGGCCGCGCCTTGAACCTTGCCCGCGGCTTCCTTCACCGCGCCTTGTGCTGAATTGGTGTCCATACGTTTGCTCCCGTTGTCATATTTACGTGTGAACTCGTCGCAATTGCAACGCCGCCACACCAAGGTTCGCGCAGGCCGCCCGGCAAAAAGGGCGGCTTACGTCCACCGGACAGGGCGCAAGAAGCGCGCCCGAGGAGCCACGAACAACTGGACGCCGGCAAACGACTACGGCGAGCGGCGGATAAAACTCACCGGCTGCAAGCGCCCGGCCACCGTGGGAATGGCTGAGCTCGCCGGCACGCTGTCGTCGATCGCGGTGCGTCCGCCGTCGTGGAAGAACGCCAGCTCCGCGGCCTTGTTCAGCACGAGGATGCTGATGCGCCGGTTAGTCGGTTCGTCCGTGACGCGGCTGTTCAGCGGCAGCACGTCCGCCAGCCCGCGCACCTGCAGCACCTTGTCCGCATGCATGCCGCCGGCCACCAGCGCGCGGCGCGCGGCGTTCGCGCGTTCGGACGACAACTCCCAGTTCGAATAGCCTTCCGGGCCCGCGGCGAACATCACCGCGTCCGTATGGCCGGCAATCGAAACGCGGTTCTCCACGTCGTTGAGCGCCGCGCCGATCTGCGTGAGGATCGTCACCGCGTACGGTTGCAGCTTCGAACTGCCGGAGGGAAACATCGGCCGGTTCTGCGAATCGACGATCTCGATGCGCAGCCCTTCGTTCGTGATCGAAATGCGGATCTGGTCCTTGAACGACTTCAGCGTGGGGCTCTGCTCGATCAACGCGGTGAGCTTCGCCTTCAGTTGCTGCAGGCGGGCCGCGTCGGCGGGCGACACGGTCGGCGCGGCCGTGGCCGGCGGCTCGATCTGGCTTTTCTTGCCGTCGCCGGGCCGCGTATCGGAGACGTCGCGGCCGCCGCCTTGCACCACGCTGGGACGCGCCGCGGCCGTGCTGTCGTTGCCGCCGAGCATGGCCGACAGCGGGGTGTTGAAGTAATCCTCGATGCCCTGCTTGTCGTACTTCGACGTGGAGCCGAGCAGCCACATCAGCAGAAAGAACGCCATCATCGCGGTGACGAAGTCGGCGTAGGCGATTTTCCATGCGCCGCCGTGATGCGCGCCGTGGTCGCCGCCTTTCCTCGAGCGGCGCACGATCACCGGGGCCGGCGTCTCGCCCTGCGAGCCGCGCGATTTTCTGTCGCTCATCATGCCGCTCCGGTCAGGCCGAGGCCGATGCCGGCTTCGGCGTCTTGGTGGCGCGCACGGCGTCGTCGAGTTCCTGGAAGCTCGGACGGTCCGCGGTGAACAGCACCTTGCGGCCGAATTCGACGGCCACCGGCGGCGCGTAGCCCGAGAGCGACGCGAGCAGCACGGCCTTCACGCACTGATACGGTTTGGCTTCCGCGCGGGCCTTCGCATTGAGCAGGTCGGCGAGCGGGCCGATGAAGCCATACGCGAGAAGAATGCCGAGAAACGTGCCGACCAATGCGCCGGCGATCATTTCGCCGAGCACGGCGGGCGGCGCGCCGACCGAACCCATCGTGTGAACCACGCCCATGACCGCGGCGACGATGCCGAAGGCGGGCAGGCCGTCGGCCATTTTCTGGATCGCGTTGGCCGCGATCGACGCTTCCGCGTGATGCGTGGCCAGTTCCTCGTCGATCAGGTCCTGCACTTCGAGCACGTTGACGTTGCCGCCGGACATCATGCGCAGATAGTCGACGATGAAGTCGAGCAGATGATGGTCGCCGAGAATCTGCGGATACTTCTGGAAGATCACGCTTTCTTCCGGGGCGTTGACGTCGGCTTCGAGCGACATCATGCCCTCCTTGCGCGCCTTCTGAAGCAGTTCGTAGAGCAGCGCGATCAGTTCAAGGTATTTCGCCTTGGTATAGCCGCCGCCCTTGAAGCATGAAGGGATCGCCTTGAGGGTTTTCTTCAGCGTGGAAGTCGGATTGCTCACGACGAACGCACCGATCGCCGCGCCGAAAATGCAGAGCAATTCGAACGGCTGAATGAGCGCCGGCAAATGCCCGCCCACGCCTAGAAAACTGCCCAGGACGGACCCCAGCACGAGGATCCAGCCGATTGCGACGAACATACTCTCTCCGTTTGACTTGGGCGACGCACGTCGAATGGCGCAGCCCTTTTTTTCGAGGGTGGGCCGGTGCGTCGTAAGGTTCCGTATGTATTGGTAAACGGCTGGATTCGCGCCGGCTGAAGTGCGGGCGTGAACGAAAGAAGAAATTCGCCGGACGATTGGCTTTTGAACCGGCTGCCGGTAATTTTGCCCGTGTGCTTTGCCCGTTGCGATGCCGTCGTTGCGGCTGCAACGTTGCCGCGGCAGGTCTGCTAGCATGACAGGCAACGTTCAACGATGGCCGGTTCCGGCCGGTGTCCGCACTCGGGCGGCACACCGGTGAGTTGTCGAATAACAAAGGCCGGCAGCCATACACGGCCTGTGGCGATAAGGGGCTTACCCACAGAGGCAGGCAGCATGCGACATCTCAATCGCGCTGTTCACTGTAGGCGCGGGTTCGATGCAGCGCGCTCCATTGCCGGTTTCCTGCTGCTATCCACATCCACGGTCGGTCTCGCGCAGGAATTCTCGCTGTTCGGCGGCGGCTCGCGCGCGGGCAGCACCAACACCTACACCTGGGCGCTGAACTATCAGGAAGGCTTGGGGCGCTACTTCGCCGCCAGCTTCACATGGCTCAACGAAGGCCACATCCCAGGCCATCACCGCGACGGCCAGACCATCCAGCTATGGGGGCGCATTCCCGTGGGCAGCCCGCGATTCGTGCTGCAGGCGGGCATCGGCCCCTACCGTTACTTCGATACGACCACCGCCGAGCAAGGCGGAAATTATGCCGACACGCACGGCTGGGGCGTCGTGTATAGCGTGCGCGCCGCGTACTACGCGTCGAACCGGTGGATCACGCAACTTCAGTTGAATCGCGTGCACGTGCAGCGCGGGCCGGACTCGGCCGGCGTGATGATGGGCGTCGGCTATCAGCTCGATGCGCCGGCCACGCCCGGTCCGCGCGAGAGGGCAAGCGACGGGGCAAGCGACAGCGCCCACCCGGTCACGCATAACGAAGTGGCCGTCTACCTGGGCCAAACCATCATCAACTCGAGCGATTCGCCGACCGCGCTGGGCGGCGCGATCGAATACCGGCGCGGCCTCGCGAAGTATCTCGACGTGACGGTCGGCTATCTTCACGAAGGCAGCAGCCGGGAGACGCGCCGCGACGGCATGACGAGCCAGTTGTGGGCCACCCGCGCATTCCTCGACGACAAGGTCACGCTGGCGGCCGGCCTCGGCGTGTACTACGCGATCAACGGCAATGCGAACGAGCACAGCCTGGACTCGGGCTCGGGGGCCGGCACGTTCTCCGGCCTCGTGACGGTCGCGGGCGCGTATCGTCTGACCGATCACTGGGAGGCACGGCTCGCCTGGAATCGCGTGCTGACCCGTTACGACCGCGACTCGGACGTGATTTTCGGCGGAGTGGGCTACCGTTGGTGAGGGCGTGGGCGTGGGCGTGGGCGTGGGCGTGGGCGTGGGCGTGAGGCGCGCGGCGCGATTTTTCGAACCGCCGGTCGAGGCTCGAGCGGTTGAAGCCCGCGCGAGGCACGATCAGCCGTCGATGCGCGCCTCGCGCAATGTGACGAAGCGCAGACCTTGCTTGCGGGCCGCGTCGATCACACGCGGCAGCACCGCGAGAATCAGCGGCTTGCCCTCGACGGTGAGCGCGGCGTTGCCGTCGTGCAGCAGCAGGATGTCGCGTGGCGCAAGGCCGTCGATGAGCCGCCGCGTCACTACTTGCGGATCGCGCTCGCGCGTGTCGTAGCCGCGCCGCGTCCATGAGGCGAGCCGCAGATCGAGCTTGCGCAACACGGGTTCGAGAAAGATGTTGCGCAAGCCGGCCGGCGCGCGGAAGAACATCGGCCGCGCGCCGCCCAGTTCCTCCAGGGTACGCTGCGCGGCGTCGATTTCACGCGTGAGCGCGCCCGGCAACGTCACCGAAAACGTGTGTACGTGAACCTGCGAATGGTTCTCCAGCGCATGGCCGCGCGCGACGATCTCGCGCGTGAGTTCGGGATGGCGCCGCGCGTTCTCGCCGATGCAGAAGAACGTGGCGCGCACGCCGAACGTGTCGAGCAGATCGAGCACTTGCGGCGTGACGGCGGGATCGGGGCCGTCGTCGATGGTCAGTGCGATCGCGTCCGCGTTGCGTGCGTCGGCGGGCAGGCGCGTCCAGTTCGGGCCCAGCAGCGAGGTGCGCGGCAGCAAGCCGGCCACCGTGAAAATCGCGTGATTGACGAAGATCGCGGCCAGCCACCACGGCCACGCGGCAGGCGCGAGCAGCCATCCGGCCAGCACGAACACATGCCATGCGGCGGTGGCCGTGAGCATCGCGGGATAGCCGGTGTTCGGCCAGCGGCGCGGCGGCGTGGCCTCTCCGGCAGGCGGCGGTGTCGATAGGTCTTTCATGAAGCGTGCTTCCTGTCTTCCTTCTTCCATCCTCGGAAGGCCTTGAATCGCGCGCGTGACGCGCAACGGCGAAAGATACCATTGATGCGCCGTCCGATACGGGCGCGGACAGGAACGGCAAATAATGAAAGCATGCTGAAAGACGTTATGCTTCGCGACGGCCGCCGGGTTCGCGCTCGACGTCGACGGCGGCTCGTCCATGTCTATCCATTTGTGCTTATTTCGCCGGTCCGTGCCGGTCATGCGTCCATGCGTTTGCGCCACATCGAAATTTTTCACGCCATCATGCGCACGGGGTCGCTGTCGAAAGCGGCCGAACTGTTGTGCGTGTCGCAGCCCGCCGTGAGCAAGACGCTCGCGCAGGCGGAGCGCAGCCTCGGCTTCGCGCTGTTCAATCGCGTGCATGGCCGGTTGCAGCCGACGCGCGAGGCGGAACTGCTGTTCTCCGAATCGCAGAAGCTGCAAGCGAATCTCGACGGCATTCGCCATCTGGCGCGCAACCTCGCGTTGCAACCGGAAGGGCATCTGCGTATCGGCTGTTTGCCGAGCCTCGGCTTGAGCCTGATTCCGCCGGCGGTGCAAGCGTTCCGGCGCGGCTATCCGCGCGTGTCGCTGAAGGTGCAGACGCGGCACACGGAGGAGTTGCTGAACGCGCTGCTCACGCGCGACCTCGATCTCGCGGTCGCGCTGAATCCGCCGGCGCGGCCGGGCATCACGGCGGTCGAGCTGGGGCGCACGGCGATTGTCTGCGTGTGCCCGCCCGACGATCCCGACGCGCAACGGCCAATCGACCTGCCGGCGTTCCTCGCACGGGAATGGATCAGCATCGGCAACAGCGATCCGCTCGGCGAGCTGATCGGCAATGCGCTCGACGCGCAGGAGCTGGACGAAAGCGTCGCCGCCGTCGAGGCGCAGACCTGGTACGTGGCGCGCGCCCTAGCCGCGCGCGGCGTTGGCTATGCGCTGCTCGACGAACTGACGGCGCATTGCGGTGCCGAGCCGGTTGCGATCCGGCCGGTCACGCCCGCGCTGTCGGTCGGCGTGTTCGCGCTCTGGCGCGACGGCGGGATGGACTCGCAGGCGGGCAACGCGTTTCTCGACGTGTTGCGCGCGCATTTCGCGTGAACTCCGCATGAGCCTGCGCGAACCTCCCGCCGACGTCTTAACCCTGGGTTATGGAGCCGTGCATCTGCTCATTTGATGCGCGTATTTCGTCGCGCCACACTCGCGGTGAACGGATTCCTCGAAGGTGTGGTTGCTATGCGCGTGTGTGTACTCGGTGCGGGCGTGGTGGGTTTGACGAGCGCCTATCAATTGGCGCGCGACGGTCATGACGTGACGATTCTGGAAGGCCGCGACGGCGCCGCGCTCGAAGCGAGCTTCGCGAACGGCGGCCAGTTGAGCTATAGCTACGTCGCGCCGCTTGCCGATCCTTCGGTGTTGCCGCATCTGCCCGCGTGGCTGTTGCAAGGCGATTCCGCGTTGCGTTTCGTGCCGCGCCTCGATCCTCGGCAATGGCGCTGGTGCCTGTCGTTTCTGCTCGCATGCCGCGGCGGCCGCGCGCGCCAAACGGCCGTGGAAATGCTGCGATTGGGCGCGTTGAGCCGCGAGGCGTTGCACGAACTCGTGCAGCGCGAGTCGATCGATTTCAATTACGTGCGCAACGGCAAGCTCGTCGTCTATCGGGATGCGAATGCATTCGACGCGGCGCGCCGCAAGATGGATTTTCTGCAAGCGGCCGGTTCCGAACAGCGCGCCCTCGACGCCGCCGCTTGCGTGGCGCTCGAACCCGCATTGGAACACGCGCGGCCCTTGCTGGCGGGCGGTATTCACACGCCCTCGGAAGAGGCCGGCGATTGTCATCGGTTCAGCGTGGCGCTCGCCGGCGTGCTGAACACGCGATACGGCGTGGCGATTCACTACGAGACGCCGGTTCATTCGTTCGTCACCGAGCGCGGCGCGGCGCTTGCCGTGCGCACGCCGCGCGGCGAGATTCGCGCCGATGCATTCGTGGTCGCGTTGGGCAACGGCAGCGCGCCGTTGCTGCATGCGCTCGGCATGCGTCTGCCGATGTATCCGCTCACCGGCTACAGCCTGACGATACCCGTCGCGCCCGGCCACGCGCCGCGCGTGAGCGTGACCGATCTGCATCGCAAGGTGGTGTATGCGCCGCTCGGCGAGCGCTTGCGGATTGCGGGCATGGTCGAAATCGCCGGCATGGATGTGACGCGGCGCGACCGGCGCCTCGACCTGCTCAAGCGCCAGGCGCAGGAAATTTTCCCCGCTGCCGGCAACTACGCCGCGGCGCAGACGTGGTGCGGCCACCGTCCGGCCACGCCCGACAGCAAGCCGCTCATCGGTCCCACGCCGTATCGCAACCTGTGGCTGAACACCGGCCACGGCGCGCTCGGCTTCACGCTGGCGTGCGGCAGTGCGCGCCTGATCGCGGATGCGATCGCGGGCCGCGCGCCGCCGCTCGAACCCGGCGCTTATGCATGGCCACGCTGAGCGCGGCATACCTCGCATCATGTTTCGATTGCAACGATCCGGCTGCACCCATACAACCGCCGCATAACCGCCACACAACCGCCACACGCCGCTTCGGCACAACCCAAGGAGATGCCATGAAACTTGCAGCAGCACTCACCACGATCGCCATCGCCACGAGCTTCGCCGGCACCGCGCGCGCCGAGGAACCGAGCGCCACACTGAAAAAGATCCGCGACACCGGCGTGATTTCGCTTGGCGTGCGCGAATCGTCGGTGCCGTTTTCTTACTACGATGAACAGCAGCAAGTGATCGGCTATTCGCAGGCGATCGCGCTGAAGATCGTCGACGAGGTGAAGAAGGAACTGAATCTGCCGAACCTCAAGGTGAAGGAAGTGCCGATCACGTCGCAGAACCGGATTCCGCTGGTGCAGAACGGCACCATCGACATCGAGTGCGGTTCGACCACGCACACGAAGGAGCGCGACAACCAGGCGGCGTTTTCGAACAGCTTCTTCCAGTACGGCGTGCGGATGATCGTGAAGAAAAGCTCGGGTGTGAAGGACTTTCCCGATCTCGCGGGCAAGACCGTGGTGACCACGGCGGGCACGTCGGAAGAACGCCTGCTGCGGCAGATGAACAACGAGAAGGGCATGAACATGCGCCTCATCAGCGCGAAAGATCACGCCGAATCCTTTCTCAATGTAAAGACCGGCCGCGCCGTGGCATTTGTGATGGACGATCCGCTGCTGTATGGTGCTAAGGCCAAGGAGGCGGACGCGAACGACTACCTGATCACCGGCAACTCGCCGATGTCCGAGGTGTATGGCTGCATGTTCCGCAAGGACGACCCCGGCTTCAAGAAGCTCGCCGACGGCGTGATCGCGCGGCTGCAAACCTCCGGCGAGGCGGCGGCCATGTACCAGAAGTGGTTCACGCAGCCGATTCCGCCCAAGGGCATCAACCTCAACTATCCGCTCTCCGCGGATATGAAGTCGCTGTTCGCGAACCCGAACGACCGCGCGCTGGATTGACCGCTCGTCGAGCGACGCTCGATGAAGCCGGGGCGTCGAGGCCGGCAGGTTCGCGTGCGGCGAGTTGGCCAATCGAATCTGCAAGCAAAGGAGACGTGCTGTGACGGGAACGGGAAGCAAAAAAGTCGCGCTGGTGACGGGCGCGGGCAGCGGCATCGGCCGCGCGTGCGCGCTGCGGCTGGTGGAGCACGGCTATAGCGTCGTGCTGGCGGGGCGTCGTCAGGCGCTGCTCGATGCTGTCGTCGAGGCAGCGCGGCCGCTCGGCGGCGACGCGCTGGCCGTGGCGTGCGACGTGACGGACGCCGCGAGCGTCGCCGCGCTGTTCGATACGATCCGCGAACGGCATGGGCGGCTCGACGTGCTGTTCAACAACGCGGGCCGCAGCGGTTCGCCCGTCGATATCGACGAACTCGATATCGACGAATGGCGTTCCGTGGTCGACACCAACCTCACCGGCGTGTTTCTCTGCACGCGCGCGGCGTTCGGTCTGATGAAGACGCAGAGCCCGCGCGGCGGGCGCATCATCAACAACGGCTCGATCTCGGCGCATGCGCCGCGGCCGAACAGCATCGCGTACACGGCCACCAAGCACGCGATCACCGGCCTCACGAAAGCCGTCTCGCTCGACGGCCGCAAATACGACATCGTGTGCGGGCAGATCGACATCGGCAACGCGGCCACCGAGATGGCCGAGCGGATGGCGCGCGGCATCGTGCAGGCGAACGGCGAAATCGCTGTCGAGCCGCTGATGGACGTTCAGCACGTCGCCGACGCGGTGCTGCATATGGCGCAATTGCCGCTGTCGGCGAACGTGCAGTTCATGACCATCATGGCGAGCAAGATGCCGTTCGTGGGCCGGGGCTGACGGCTGTCTTGACGACCGCGGGCTGAAAGCGCGGCGCGGCGGATCAACTTATACTGACTGCTTCCCGCCACTTCGGAAAGCGATTCGCCGTGCCCCGAGCCACACCCAGGGACGACCCGCCGCCGGTGCCGCCCGTGCGGCCCGATCTCGACGATTGTTGTCACAGCGGCTGCAATCCGTGTGTCTTCGATCTCTACGATGAAGCGCTCGAACGCTATCAGGCCGCGCTTGCCGAATGGCAGGCGCGGCAAGCACGGCAGGCACGCAAAGCGGCGCAAGCAAGACAGGGCAAGCCGCGCGCGCCGCGCCGTTAGTCAGCGTTCCGGTTCCACGCGAAGGCCGCAGTCCTACCACGTCCCGTCATGAGCGAACTTCAGCCCGCACACATCGAAACCATCAACGCATCGCATACGCTCGACGATCTGCATGACTTCGTGCAGCGTTATCCGCGTCTGTTCGTGCTGACCGGCGCGGGCATCAGCACCGACTCCGGCATTCCCGGCTATCGCGACGACAACGGCGAATGGAAGCGCTCGCCGCCGATCACGTTGCAGGAATTTCTCGGCACGGCCGGCATGCGCCAGCGCTACTGGGCGCGCAGCATGGTCGGCTGGCCGGTGGTCGCAGAGGCGCAGCCGAATGCCGCGCATACCGCGCTGGCCCGCCTCGAAGCGGCGGGCCACGTGTCGGCGCTGGTCACGCAGAACGTCGACGGCCTGCATCAGCGGGCGGGCAGCCGCGAGGTGATCGAACTGCACGGCGGCATCGACGGCGTGACGTGTCTGGACTGCGGCATGCGGCACGCGCGCGCGTCGATTCAGCAGACGCTCGAAGCCGACAATCCCGCGCTCCTGAACATTACCGCCGAAACCGCCGCCGACGGCGACGCGCATCTCGAATGGCACGATCTCGAAGCGTTCCGCATTCCGGCGTGTTCGAACTGCGGCGGCTTGCTGAAACCCTCGGTGGTGTTCTTCGGCGAAAGCGTGCCGCGCGAGCGGGTCGACGCGGCCTCGCAGGCGCTCGATGCGGCGGATGCGCTGCTGGTGGTCGGCTCCTCGCTGATGGTCTACTCGGGCTATCGCTTCTGCGTGTGGGCGCAGAAGCAGGGCAAGCCGATCGTCGCGATCAATCTCGGGCGCACGCGCGCCGATCCGCTGCTGTCGCTGAAAATCGCGGCGCCGTGCGCCGATGCCTTGACCGCGCTGGCCGGTCGCCTTGCGCTGGATTGACCGGGCCGTCCGAACCAGGAACAACCGCCATCAAAGGAACGCAGATGTTGACCACGATTGAACAGCTCGAAGCGCGCTACGGCCAGCCGAATGAACGCTCCGTGCGCAAGGAGATCGCCTACGTCAATGAAGACTATCGCGCCTTTATCGAGGTCGCGCCGTTCGTCGTGCTCGCCACCGCGGGACCGGACGGCCTCGATTGTTCGCCGCGCGGCGACACGCCGGGTTTCGTGCGGATCGTCGACGAACGCACGCTCGCGCTGCCGGATCGCATCGGCAACAATCGTATCGACAGTCTGCGCAACATCATCGTCAATCCGCATCTGGCGCTGTTGTTCATCATTCCGGGCGTCGGCGAAAGTTTGCGCGTGAATGGCCGCGGTCGCATTTCCGACGATCCGGCCATGCTGAACAGTTTCGCCGTCGAGGGTAAACTGCCGCGCACCGTGCTGCTGATCGACGTCGACGCGGTGTATTTTCATTGCTCGAAGGCGCTGGTGCGCTCGAAACTATGGGACCCGGCGCATCATGTCGAACGGTCCCGGCTGCCGAGCGCGGGTGAAATTCTCCGGCGCGTCAGCGGCGCGAATTTCGACGCCGCCACTTACGACCGCGAACTCGCCGAAAGAGTGCGCACGTCGTTGTACTGAACCGAAAGCCTGAACATGACGAATCCCCAAGCGGCGCTGCGGCAACATTCGCCTTCCGCGGAACGCAACCGCGAACCGATCCTCGCCGTGCTGCGCACGGTGCTGCCGGCCACCGGCCGCGTACTCGAAATCGCGAGCGGCACGGGGCAGCACGCGGTCTGCTTCGCCGGCGCCTTGCCGGGCCTCGACTGGCAGCCGAGCGATCTCGATGCGCAAGCACGGGCGTCGATTGCCGCGTGGGTGGCGCACGCGGGGCTGGCGAACGTGCGCGCGCCGCTCGCGCTCGACGTGCACCAGCCGGATTGGGGCGTGGACGCGCTCGACGCCGTGGTCTGCATCAACATGATTCACATCGCGCCGTGGAGCGCGGCGCAGGCGCTTTTCGCGGGCGCGGGCAGTCGGCTCGTGGACGGCGGCGTGCTGTATCTGTACGGCCCTTATAAGCGCGGCGGCGCGCATACCTCGCCGAGCAACGACGCGTTCGACCGGCAATTGCGCAGCCGCGACCCCGCGTGGGGCGTGCGCGACATGGAAGCGGTGATCGCGTTGGGCGCCGCGGCGGGACTCGAGTGCGACGAGCCGATCGCGATGCCGGCCAATAACTTCAGTCTGGTGTTCAGAAGACGGCGGGGCGCGGTGCGGGGCTGAGATACGTTCGTTGGCGGGCATGCGCACGTTGCGTCTTGCGCTGGCTCGTGTCGGGCACGAACTCATGCGGCAATGCGGACGCACGGCAAGGGTGCTGCAAGAAGCACCGCCGCAATGGCCCGCTTCCGCAAGCAATCGCGAAAGGCGAACCGCAACAACCAACCGCAACAAACACCGCACTCGGCAAAAAAACTTCCGTCCGCTGCCCGCCATCAAGCGGCAAGCCGGCATTTCTTTTATGCTTTCACCCTCGACGCTCCGCCGATGTTCATTCCGGCGCGGCGTCACGACATTTTTTGGACTCTGGAGAATTCACATGGGCAAACAGGCAATCGGCGTGGTGGGGCTGGCGGTCATGGGCCGCAATCTGGCGCTCAACATCGAGAGCCGCGGCCACGCGGTGTCGGTCTACAACCGTAGCCGCGAGAAAACCGACGAACTCATCGCCGAATATCCGGGCAAGAAACTGGTGCCGGCCTTCACGCCGGAAGAGTTCGTGGAGTCGCTGGAAAAACCGCGCCGCATTCTGCTGATGGTCAAGGCAGGCGAGCCCACCGACGCCACCATCGCCCAGCTCAAACCGCTGCTGGACAAGGGCGACATTCTGATCGACGGCGGCAACACGCATTTCACCGACACGATCCGCCGCAATCAGGAACTGGCGAAGGCCGGCCTGCACTTCATCGGCACGGGCGTGTCGGGCGGCGAGGAGGGCGCGTTGAAAGGCCCGTCGATCATGCCGGGCGGCCAGCGCGACGCCTACGATCTGGTGGCGCCGATCCTCACCGAAATCGCCGCCAAGGCGCCGGACGGCGAGCCGTGCGTCGCCTACATGGGACCGGACGGCGCGGGCCACTTCGTGAAGATGGTGCACAACGGCATCGAATACGGCGACATGCAACTGATCGCCGAAAGCTATGCGGTGCTCAAGCAGGTGGTCGGCCTCTCGAACGAAGAACTCGGCAAGGTCTATACCGAGTGGAATCAGGGCGAGCTCGACAGCTATCTGATCGAAATCACCTCGAAGATTTTCAGCAAGAAAGACGAGGAAACCGGCAAGGACCTGGTGGACGTGATCCTCGACCGCGCCGCGCAGAAGGGCACCGGCAAGTGGACCAGCCAGAATGCGCTCGACCTCGGCGCACCGCTGCCGCTGATCACGGAGGCTGTGTTCGCGCGCGTGCTGTCGTCGCTGAAAGATCAGCGCGTCGCCGCGAGCAAGCTGCTGGAAGGGCCGGCGGCGAAGCCGCTCGGCGTCGAGCGCGACGCGTTCGTCGAATCGGTGCGCCGCGCGCTGTATTTCAGCAAGGTGATTTCCTACGCGCAAGGTTTCGCGCAACTGCGCGCGGCGTCGCAAGAGTACAAGTGGGATCTGGACTTCGGCACGATCGCGAAGATTTTCCGCGCCGGCTGTATCATCCGCGCCCGCTTCCTGCAGAAGATCACGGACGCCTATGCGAAAGACAAGGCGATCGCCAACCTGCTGCTCGATCCGTACTTCCGCGACATCGCGAAGAACTATCAGTCGGCGTTGCGCGAGGTCGTGGTGGCCGCGATCAATGCGGGCGTGCCGGTGCCGGCTTTCGCGTCGGCGGTGGCGTATTTCGACGCGTATCGCTCGGAGCGCCTGCCGGCGAATCTGGTGCAGGCACAGCGCGATTTCTTCGGCGCGCACACGTTCGAGCGCACCGACAAGCCGGGCAGCTTCCACGCGAACTGGAACTGAGGGTTCGAGCAGGGGACCGGCGGGCGCTTGCGATAAGGGCGCGCCGGGCCGCGCGAGCGGTTCAGATCGGGTGCCGATTGTTGCCCAACCTTGCCGGCCAGATAGCGGAACTGCCGGACTCGGCCGCTACTGTTGCAATAATCGAAATTGAGTTTCGTCGTTTAAGGGGTTTCCCCTAGATGTCGACCCTCCTAAACTTCTTCTCAAGCGCTACGGGATAACAAGCCCAAAGCGATTCAAAACAAGTTCTGGAGGTTTACATCATGAAGACGCTCATTTCCGCCGTTGTCGTCGCCGCCGCCCTGGCCGCTCCTGTCGCATCGTTTGCTCAATCGAATCAGCCGGTCACGCGCGCTCAAGTCCGCGCCGAACTGGTGCAACTCGAAAAGGCCGGCTACAACCCCACGGGCGATCACATCGACTACCCGGCTAACCTGCAAGCCGCGCAAGCACGTGTCGATGCGCAAAACGGCACCACTCAAGCGGTCAACAGCGGCTACGGCGCGCCGATCGCCGGCAGCTCGCAAGCCGGCCGTCCGGTGAGCGGCAACGACCGTAACTCGGTCTACTTCGGCAACTGATTCGCGCTGAAGAGACTTGTAGAAACACCGCCGTCAACAGGCGGTGCGCGTTAATAAAAACGCCGACCGGTTTTGCCGGCCGGCGTTTTGCTTTTTGTCGTTTGCAGCGCTCGTCAACGCCGAGTCCCGCAGTCGGTTTCAAGCACCGGTTTCAAGCGCCGGTTCAGCGATTCGGCAGATGCGGAATCGCTTCATTGCTCGTCAGGCTGAGCTGGTGAATCTGCCGGTGCGCCTTGTTCAGATGCGCCTGCGCGGCCACGCGCTGCGCCTCGAGTTGCGACACTTCCTTGTGTACCTGATGCTGCCGGTTCGACACCGCATGCTCCTGCGCGCCGCGTCGCTGAAGATCGTTGCGCAGCCTTTCGGCCTGCGCCTCGGAGCGAGCGATCAGGCGCGCCAACTGTTCGTTCTGCGCTTCCAGTTGCGCGCGGCGCGTTTCGCCTTCCGAGAGCCGCGTCGCCTGTTCCTCGAAATGAAGGAAGGCGGTTTCGGCGGCTTCGAGATCGGCGGCCTTGAGCGCGCGCCACAGCGAGCCGTCCTGATACAGCGCGACGTAGTACGTCAGCTCCTTCGCGTGAAACAGCAGGCTGACCGAGTAGTCGAAGCTGCGGAAAACCCGGAACGGCGTCAGCGCTTCCTCCTCGGCGAGCCATTCGATGTCTGCCGTATCGGCGATCTGCACGCCGCGCGCGCTGACCTGCGACGGCACCACCTGCACTTGCCGCAAGGTCGTCACCGGACGCATGGGCGTGGGCGTCGGCGGTGCCCCGGGCGTGACGCCGGCCGCCGCGGCCAGCGCCGCTTCTTCCCTGTCGTCGGGCGAGACGCGGGCGGCGGTGTTTTCCCGCTCGATCTGCACGAGATGCGATGGGCCTGTCAGCACGCTGCGGCGGTTCAGGAAAGTTTTCACGGCGGTTCCTCCGGTTGACTCGCTACAACCCGCGAATGGCGCCGACGGTGAAACTGCCGGCTGCTCCGCGGTGCGAGCGGTGAGCGAAATCTGGCGGACCGGCGACGTTGTCGGCGGGACGCCGGCCGTGCGCGGGCAGCGCGGATGCGAGCCGCGAGCGCGGGCCTAATGCAGCGTACGTTGCCGGCGGGCGATGTCCTCGAACAGCGCGTCGCTCGGCTCCAGGGCAAGCAGCCAGGACTCGTCGTAGCCGCTCAGATTGTCGAGCGCCTCGCGCAGCCGCTCGATCGCGACGGCGGGAATCTCGACGCTCGCCTGCACGCCGCTCGACAACCTCGCAATGCTCGCCAACTGCACCAGCGCGTCGGCGGCCTCGGCCACGTCCGCGGCAAAAACCAGGTGCGTGTTCAGCAACTCGACCAAACCGGGCGATGACGTCACATCGTCGACGTTGAGCTGCACGGCCAGAAAGGTGGCGTTGTTCATCCTCAAATTCCTCGCGAGATTCGTGGTTCGCCGGCAGGCGTCTTGCATATTTGACTGAGTATAGGCGAGGGTCCGGATGATTCAATGCTCACAGGAATGAAGCCCGCCTGGCCGGGCGCGCCAATCCCTGGACCTTATAATGGGGCCAGCAGAAACGCCGGATCGCGGCGGGGCGGGCCGCCCGTCATGCCCGCCGCATGATGAACCACGGCGTTGCATTTTTTCGAGCATCCATTGCCATGAAGATCATTCGCAGCAAGAGCTTCACCGCGACGCGCGCCTGGGGCGCGCTCGATATCGCCAACATGGGCGGCATCACGACGCGCCTGCACTGGACCGATCAGCCGTACAAGTGGCACGTCAACGACGGCGAGGAAGTGTTCGCCGTGCTCGACGGTCGCGTGGAGATGCGCTACCGGGAAGGCGGCGTCGAGCAGTCGACCGTGCTGGAAACCGGCGATGTGTTCTACGCGTCGGTGGGTACGAAGCACGTGGCGCATCCGCTCGGCGCGGCGCGCATTCTGGTGGTGGAGGCGGAAGGCAGCGTGTGAGCGCCCATGCGGCGACGCCGTGTCGCCGCGGTTGCAAGCGTAGCCGGCGGCATAATGGCGGGTTGCCGCTCACGCCCGCGCCCACGCCTGCGCGCCGGGCGGCACGGCAAATGCTGGGCTGATTGAATCCGATTGAATCAACATGTCGAGGACATCACATGACAGGACACTGGCGATTGACGGGGACCCGAATGCTGACCGTGGTCGCGCTCGGCGCGATGTTCGCGGGCTGTACGAGCATGCCGTGGGACAGCACGCCGTTCTATGGCAATGCGCCCGCCCGCCCGACCACCCTCAACACGGTCCCGGTGCCGGCCGGTTTCTATCGCGTCAATCCGGGCGATACGCTGGCGGGCATCGCCTCGGCGTATGGCCATAAGCCGCAGGATATCGCCGCGTGGAACGGGCTCGCCGCGAACGCCATCGTCAATCCGGGCCAGGTGCTGCGCGTGTCTCCGCCGATGGCGTCCGGCAGTGTCGTGACGCCGCCTGTCGGCGTCGCCGGTCCGAATGCGCCGGCCGCGCCGGCCGGCCCCACGGCTTCCGGCGCGCCGCAACAAGGCGTGCTGCTGTGGCCGCTGCGTGGACCGGTGCTGAAAACGTTCGCGCCCGGCAGGTCGAACGGCATCGTGATCGGCGGCCGTCCCGGCGATCCGGTCAAGGCGGCCGCCACCGGCCGCGTGGTCTATGCGGGCACGGGCATCGAAGCGTACGGTCCGCTCATCATCATCAAGCACGACGACTCCCTGATCACCGCCTACGGGCAGAACAGCACGCTGCTCGTCAAGGAAGGCGACGCGGTCGCGCAAGGGCAAACCATCGGCGAAGTCGGGGTGGACGGCCGCGGCGTGGCGTCGATCCAGTTCGAGGTCCGCCAGAACGGCCAACCGGTCGATCCGCTGGCGTGGCTGCCGAGGTCGGGCGGGTAAGCGAAGTGCAAGGTTCTGCTCGCCCGAGCCCGGCTGGGCCAGGGCGAGGGCGGCATGAGCGTGCGGCACGCGAGAACCTTGCGCCATGCGTCGCCCCTTCAGCGTGAGTCCAGGCGCTGCGTCGCTTAAATAATTTGAATACACTGTGTGGCTTCGCAGCCGGCGCGCCGGCTGCGATCGGCTGTCATCCCTAGATAGACGCACAGGAATTCACCATGATCGATTTGCGCAGCGATACCGTAACCCGTCCGACCCCGGCCATGCTCGCGGCCATGTCCGCTGCCGAAGTGGGCGACGACGTCTGGGGCGACGACCCCACCGTGCTGCGCCTGCAGGCAAGCGTCGCGGAGCGCGCCGGCAAGGAGGCGGGGCTGTTCTTCCCGAGCGGCACGCAAAGCAATCTGGCGGCGTTGATGGCGCACTGCGCGCGCGGCGACGAATACATCGTCGGGCAACTGGCGCACACCTATAAGTACGAGGGCGGCGGCGCGGCGGTCCTCGGCAGCATCCAGCCGCAGCCGCTCGAAAACGCCGCCGACGGTTCGATTCCGCTCGACAAGATCGCCGCCGCGATCAAGCCGATCGACAACCACTTCGCGCGCACGCGCCTGCTGGCGCTGGAGAACACCATCGGCGGCAAGGTGCTGCCCGAGGGGTATGTCGCCGAGGCGGTGCAACTCGCGCGTCAACGCGGCCTGTCGGCCCACCTCGACGGCGCGCGCGTCTACAACGCGGCGGTCGCGTCGGGCAAGCCGGTCGCGGCGCTGTGCGAGCCGTTCGATTCGGTCTCGATCTGTTTCTCGAAGGGACTCGGCGCGCCGGTGGGCTCGGTGCTGGTCGGCAGCCACGCGCTGATCGACGTGGCGCACCGCTGGCGCAAGGTGCTGGGCGGCGGCATGCGCCAGGCCGGCGTGCTGGCGGCGGCGTGCCTGTACGCGCTGGATCACAACGTCGAGCGTCTCGCCGACGACCACGCGAACGCCGCGCACCTGGCGGCCGGGCTCGAAGCGATCGAGCCGGTCAAGGTGCAGTCGGTCGCGACCAACATGGTGTTCGCGCAGTTTCCGCAGCAGCATTGCGCGCCGCTCGAAGCGTGGCTGAAGGAGCGCGGCATTCTCACGCAGATGCTGTACGCGTCGCGATTCGTCACGCACAAGGATGTGTCGCGTGCCGATATCGATACGTTTGTCGCCGCGGTGAAGGGGTATTTCGCGGCGCGGTGAGCGAAGAGACGCATGCTTCTCGAGGCCGGGACCTGAAAAGTCCGCCGGCAGAAACCGTTACCGAACGAGGGCATGAGCATTCAAAAGCGGGCGCACTGTCACAGCAGTGCGCCCGCTTTTTCTATTTCGCCGACGCCTGCACATGCGCCCCCGCGCGATGCGACGGCGCCAGTAGCCGCAGTCCGCTCGCGAGACTTGCCGCGCCCGCGAAGAAGGCGCCGGCCGCGAGCGCGAGCGTCGGACCATGCCGTCCGGCGATACCGAAGCTCAACGCGACGAGCGCCGCGCCGGTGGTTTGCCCGAGCAGCCGCGCGGTCGCGACGATTCCGCTGGCGCCGCCGCTGCGCTCGGGCGGCGCGCTCGCCATCAACGCCTTCAGGTTCGGCGATTGAAAGAAGCCGAAGCCCGCGCCGCAGATCGCCATGCGGATGCCGATGTCGAGCACGTGCGGATGCACCGGCAAGAGCGCGAGCGACGCCATTCCCGCCGACATCACCGCGAGGCCGATCGCGCCGAGCAGTCCAGGCGGATAGCGGTCGGACAGACCGCCCGCCAGCGGCGCGGCCAACGCCACCACCACCGGCCACGGCGTCATCAGGAAACCGGTTTCGACCTGGCTGCGATGCAGCACGTCCTCGAAGTAAAAGGGCAGCGAGACGAACGCGAGCCCTTGCGCGGCGAACGAGCACACGGCGGTCAGCGCGGACAACGCGAACACCGGCCGCTTGAACAGATCGACGGGCAGCATCGGCGCCGGATGACCCGTTTCACGCCGGATCAGCAACAGCCCGAATATCACGGCGACCGCCGCCGCGCTCAGCACGACTTGCGCCGGCGCGCGCTGGGCCGCCTCGCCGAGCGCGAAGATCAGCGCGGCAAAGGTGATGACGTTGAGCAGCGCCGCGACCGGGTCGAAGTTGTGCGTGCCGCGTTCCGTGTGCGGCAACGCGGGCCACGCGAAGCCCAACGCCAGTAGGCCGAGCGGCACGTTGACCGCGAACAGCCACGGCCATGCGGCCACAGAAAGAATCAGCGATGCCACCGTCGGCCCGACCGCGAACGACACGCCGACGATCAGCGCGTTGGTGCCGAGGCCGCGCCCGAGCCGATGCGGCGGATAAAGATAGCGGATCAGCGCGGTGTTGACGCTCATGATCGCGCTCGCGCCGAGCCCTTGCAGCACGCGCGCGGCGGTGAGCATCGGCAGCGTCGAGGCGAGCGAGCAGACGAGCGACGCCAGCGTGAACAGCGCGATGCCGCCGATATAAATCCGCCGATGCCCGACGATGTCGCCGAGCGCCGCGAGCGGCAACAGCGTCGCGACCATCGCGAGCTGATACGCGTTGATGATCCACACCGACGCCGCGGGCGCGGCGTGCAAGTCCGCCGCGATGGCGGGCAAGGCGGTGTTGGCGATCGCGGTGTCGAGCGTGGCGAGCGCGACCGCGAGCATGATCGCGGCCATCGCGCGGCGGTTGGCGGCGGACATGGGGCCGTCTGCCGGACGGATTGGGACGGCGGTGGCGCTGTTCTCTGACAAGGCGTGGCTCGGCGGGTAGGCATGCCGATGCGCGGCATGGTCGAGGATGCGGCGCGCAGGTGGCAGGGTTACGTGGAGAGGCGCGCGCATGACCCAGGTGCAGCGTTCGAGGCGAGCCGCGCGGCGAATGTAGCGATTGTTACAGAGTCGTGGAAATCGTGCTGGGAGATGGGGAGATGGGGAGATGGGGAGATGGGGAGATGGGGAGTGGAGGAAGTGGGCGGCGCGCGGTTGCGCCTTGCGCTGTTGCAACTAACGGCCAGGCCCGCCTCGCGTCCGCGAATCGGCGCGCGCGCCGCGCCATCGCAAGCCGCTTTGGCACAACCTGTCACTCAACGATGACAGCCCGATTCGAGCACGGCTTGCGGCGATCGGCTCATTCATCCCCGCGTCACCCATGCGGAAAATAATCGAACTGCGTTGCGCCCTATGCGCCCTATGCGCCCCATGCGCCCCATGCGCCCCATGCGCCCCATGCGCCCCATGCGCCCTTGACCGCCCGCAATCGTTTGCCTGCTTTGCGGGCCGATGCACGTGCGCAGTGCTGCGCCCGTGCCGCTTGCACCGCCTGCGTGCGCAAAACCCGCGCGCCGGCGGATGACGGCGGGCATGGCATGTGCGTGAACACGCGCTCGCGCTTGCCGGTGTCCGCGAGCCGTAAAATGTCCTACTCTCTTTTTTAACCCGCCTGACCGGCACGCGCCTCCCGCCCGTCATCTGTGCGGTCCGCGCATGCCGCGTCTTTTTACCGGAGGCTTCGATGACAGCCGTCGATCTGGAATTCGACCAGCTCAACAGTACCGTCGACGCGCTACGGCGCTCAATTTCCAATCGCATGATGTATGGCGTCGGCAAGGACGCCGTCACCGCCCATCCGCATGACTGGCTGCATGCCGCCGCGCTCGCCGTGCGCGACCGGCTGGTCGCGCGCTGGATGAAAACCACGCGCCTGCAATACGAACAGGACGTGAAACGCGTCTACTACCTGTCGATGGAATTCCTGATCGGCCGGACCTTCACGAACGCGCTGCTCGCGCTCGGCATCCACGATCAGATGAAGGAAGCGCTCGCGAGTCTCGGCGTGGACATGGAAGCGCTCACCGATATCGAGCCGGACGCCGCGCTCGGCAACGGCGGCCTGGGCCGGCTCGCGGCCTGCTTCCTCGATTCGATGGCGACGCTCGGCATTCCGGGCTTCGGCTACGGCATCCGTTACGAGTACGGCATGTTCCGTCAGGAAATCGTCAACGGCGAGCAGGTCGAGGCGCCGGACTACTGGCTGCGCGCGGGCAATCCGTGGGAGTTTCCGCGGCCCGAGATCAAGTACATGGTGCACTTCGGCGGGCGCACCGTGCAGCGTGGCGAACACGTGGAATGGATCGACACCGAGCACGTGAACGCGACCGCCTACGACACCGTCATCCCCGGTTATGCGACGGACGCGACCAACACGCTGCGCCTGTGGTCGGCGCGCGCGACCGACGAACTCGACCTCGGCGCGTTCAATCGCGGCGACTACCGCAATGCGGTCGACACGAAGAACATGTCGGAGAACGTCTCGCGCCTGCTCTATCCCGACGACTCGACGCCCGCGGGCCGCGAACTGCGGCTGCGCCAGGAATATTTTTTCGTCTCGGCGACCATGCAGGATCTGATTCGCCGCTATCAGCGCACGCACAGCACCTTCGGGCGCTTCTCCGAAAAGGTCGCGGTGCATCTGAACGATACGCACCCGGTGCTCGCGATTCCCGAACTGATGCGTTTGCTCGTGGACGTTCATCACCTGCCGTGGGACAAGGCGTGGCATCACGTCACGAAGATCTTCTCGTACACGAACCACACGCTGATGCCCGAGGCGCTCGAAACATGGGACGTCGAGATGCTCGCGCGTCTGTTGCCGCAGCATCTGGAGATCATCTTCGAGATCAACGCCGGCTTTCTCAAGCATGTGAGCGAGCAGTCGGGGCATGATGCCGAGATGATCCGCCGCATTTCGCTCGTCGACGAATATGGGCAGCGGCGCGTGCGAATGGCCTATCTGGCGATCGTCGCGAGCCACAAGGTGAACGGCGTCTCCAAGCTGCATTCGCAACTGATGACGCGCGACATCTTCGCCGACTTCGCGCGCATCTATCCGGACCGCTTCACCAACGTGACCAACGGCATCACGCCGCGCCGCTGGCTCGCGCAAGCGAGTCCGTCGCTGTCGTCGCTGATCGATCAGCAGATCGGCCGGCATTGGCGCAGCAATCTGTTCGACCTCGAACAACTGCGCGAGCTGCGCGGCGACAGCGCGTTCGTCGAGGCTTTCCGCGAGGCGAAGCGGCAGAACAAGCTGCGGCTCGTGCAGCGGCTCGCGCATCACACGAAGCTGCATTTCGATCCCGACGCGCTGTTCGATCTGCAGGTCAAGCGCATTCACGAATACAAGCGGCAACTGCTGAACGTGCTGCACGTGATCGTGCGTTACAACCAGATTCGCGCGAACCCGGAGCGCGACTGGGTGCCGCGCGTGGTGATGTTCGCGGGCAAGGCGGCGTCCGCGTACCGGATGGCGAAGACGATCATCAAGCTGATCGGCGACGTGGGGCAGACGATCAATCACGACCCGCTGGTGGGCGACCGCCTGAAGGTGGTGTTCGTGCCGAACTACGGCGTGAGCGTGGCGGAGCTGATCATTCCGGCGGCCGATCTGTCGGAGCAGATTTCGATGGCCGGCACGGAAGCGTCGGGCACCGGCAACATGAAGCTGGCGCTCAACGGCGCATTGACGATCGGCACGATGGACGGCGCGAACATCGAAATCTGCGACGCCGTGGGGCGCGAGAACATCTTCATCTTCGGCCACACCGCCGACGAAGTGGACAGCCTGCGCGCCACCGGCTACCGGCCGCGGCAACTCTACGAGGAAAATCCCGAGCTACGCATGGCGCTCGACCAGATCCGCACGGGTTTTTTCTCACCTGACGATCCGCTGCGCTTTTCGGACATCTTTCACACGCTGGTCGACTGGGGCGATCACTACATGGTGCTCGCCGACTTCGCCGCGTTCGCCAAGGCTCAGCGCGAAGTGGATGCGCGCTTCGTCGACAAACGCGCGTGGACTGAAAGCGCGATCGAGAACGTCGCGGGCATGGGGCAGTTTTCGTCGGACCGCACGATCGGCGAATATGCGCGCGATATCTGGCGGGTGAGTCCGCTCGATATGGCGTGATTTGAAGGCAGGGTTGCGCGGATTATGTTCCGCGCGCTCGCATGAAAAACAAAGGCCGTGCGATTTTTCGCACGGCCTTTGTTCTTTATCGCCCGCTGAATATCGCCGAGCGTTTACCGAATGTCACTGCACGAGCGTCTCGGTCTCGCTCGCGGCATACAGGCCCAACTGCCCGCGCGGGAAATCGAACAGCACGTCGATGTTCTGCATGCCCATCAGGCCGATCACGATACGGTTGGCGCCCGGCTTTGCCTTGACGATCTCGACTTGCGCGTCCTGATAGCGATGCAGCCATTTGCCCGTGCCGAGCGCCACGTTGTAGTTGCCCTGATTGAGCACCTTGCCCACTTCGTCGTCACCGGTCCAGTTCGGCGCCTTGTCCATTTCGACGCGGATCATCTGCGTGCTGGCGGTGGCGAACACCAGCGGCGCGCAAAAGGTCATCCTGTCGCCGACGTTCACGCAGGCTCGCGGCCATTGCGCCGTGCCGTCTTTCGAGACCGTCATCGGCACCATCGTGTAGTCCTTCGTGAGCGCGTTCGACGGACTCAGCACCAGATACGGCTTGGTGAAGTTCGCATGCACCAGGTACCGCTGACCGATGTTGCCGGGCAATGCGCGCAGCGGTTGCGTGCAGCAGTTGTCGTCCGCTTGAGCCGCGCCGACGCCGAACAGGCCCGAGAACGCCCAGCCGAATTCGGCGGTGTAGCCGTCCATTCCCACGCAGCGCCGCGCGTTTTCCTGGCACTTCACCTGGTCGACCGCCTGCGCGTCGATCTGCGCCGGCTTCGTACCCGCGATGCTGAACGGCACCTTGACCGCCGCGCCGGAAATCTGCGCGCCGTTCGTGAGCGGCAGCGAACTCGCCGGGCCGGCGTTCGGATAGCTCCTGCCGGGCAGGACCGACTTCAACACGCGCACGCCTTGTGTGCCGGTATCGAGCGCCAGATACACCGGCTTGCCGTCGATCTGGACAGGCAGGCCGAGGCGTGCGTGACCCTGATCGGCGCGTTCCACTTGCAGCGGAATCAGCAGGCCGTCGTTGCCGTTGTTGATCAGCGCGGCAGTCGAGGCGGGCGGGGTGGGAACCGGGAACGTCGTGGAGCAGCCGCTCAGCGCGACGAGCGCGCCGGTGACGGCGAGCGCCGCGGCGCCCAGATGACGGAAACGATGAAGCGGGTGCCGGCGTGCGGCATCGGGAGACGACAGGGACATAGGATCACGCTTTGTAAAAATGCGGGTCCCTGGCGAAGGCGATGCATCGTGAGCTGACCGGTAGACGGCACTGAGACAGCACGGGCGGCAATCTCAGTGGATTGCCGCGGTGTCAAGCGGGGAAACCGGGACGCTTGCGGGGCCTGCGGGGCGGGAACACGCGATGAGAGGAGCGGCGACTCTACACGGCCACCCAAGCTCAATTGCAAAGATGTGTCGACGTTTGCGGGTGAGCCGCGCGGCTGGCGACGCGCCTGCGCAAACATTGATCCAGGTCAAGCATCCCCTGGACGACGACTCAAGCGTTAGGCGCTGCCTCCGCCTTCGCTTCGTCCACGGCCGCGCCGACGCGCTCGACGAACTCGCGATCGGTGCTCGACAGCGCCTCGCGCTCGCCGTTGGCGGTTTGCACCATCAGACGATGCGTGACGTCCTGGGTCAGCCACGTGAGCCAGCCCACCACGATCAGCATCGTGCCGCAGACCATGCCCGCCGGCGAATTCAGAATCCCGCCGGCAAGCGCGCCGACGACACCGACGAGCGAGATCGCGCGCGGCAAGACCTTGTTCTTCTGCACGGTGACGACCTGCACGCTCACGATGTCGCGCAGCGGAAAAACCTGACCGGCGGACGAGAGTGCGTTGCGCGTGACCGACACGCCACGATCATTGAAGGGAGTTTCCATCGAGTTCGATGCAAGCAGTTGCGAAGGGCGCAGCGTACCAGAGTTTGAACGCCGGAAATCGTGCGACTTTCTCGCCGCCGTTACCGGCCGAACGGCAGGAAGAGCCCATCAGGATGCCGGGTTTCGGAGGATCGGGGCCTAGCGGCTTTTTTCGGTGCTGCCGCCATAGGCAGCCATGAAAACGTCCAGCGCCCGGTTCACCACTTGCGTAATGTTGCGTGCCGACGTGTCCGTCGGCACGCCGAGAAGACACAGCTCAGCCAGCTCGGCTTCGAATAGCGCGCGAAGATGCGCCGTCGCGACCGTGACATTGCATTTGCGCAAGTGGCCCGCTTCGCACGACTGCTGCAGGAAGTTCGCCACCGTTTGCCAGCCGAGTTTCGGTCCGCGTTCGTAAAACAGCGCGCCCACATGCGAGCGGCCGCCTTCATGAATGGCGAGGCGCCGTACCGCGAGCAACTGCGGCTTGAGGATGGCGATCAGATAGTGCTTGCCGAAGCTCGTCAGCGCCTCGCGGATCGGCACCGATGTCTTGAGCAGCGCGAACGCCCCTTTGATTTCGTGCGCGGCGCACTCGTGCATCACTTCGAAGAACATCTCTTCCTTCGACTGGAAATAGCCGTACAGCGTCGCCTTGGACGCGCCGGCCCGCGCCGCGATGTCGGACATCGACGCCTGCTCGAAGCTTGTTTCGCTGAACACCTCAAATGCGGCGTCGACGATCGCCTGCCGCTTTTCTTCCGTTTTCTTTCTCATTCCCGAGGCTTTCCTGTGCTTTGCCGGAAGGTTCATGAAATCTGTCCGTGCGTGATGTTACCAAAGGCCGTTGCCGGACTTCGCCCCTAAAAACTGAACCGGTCAGTTTATTTTAGTTGACACGCCAACATCCGCATAACTAAACTGCACGGTATTGTTAAGGACGAGACTGAGATCGTGAAAGAAGCTGCGGTAATCGGAGAGAGGGCGCGTTCGGCACGAACCGCGAAACCGGCCATGACGCTCGTCGCGGCGCTTGTCGTCAGCGTGCTGGCGAGCGCGTGCGCGCAATTTCCCGACATGCCGCCAAAGCCGTCGCCAAAGGATGCGGGCCGCTACGAGAGCGCGCGCAGTTTCGGCACGGGCGCGGGCGAGGACGCGCCATCCACATGGCCCACGGAACAATGGTGGCTGCGCTACAACGATGCGCAGTTGAACGCGCTGATCGCCGAAGCGTTGAAGGGCGAGCCGACCCTGGCCACCGCGCAGGCGCGTCTGCACAATGCCGAAGCGTCGGCGCAGGAAGCGGGCGCCGCGCTGTTGCCTGAAGTCAGCGCGCAAGGGTCGGTCGAAAAGCAGAAGCAGAGTTACAACAACGGCGTGCCGCCCGCCTTCGTGCCGCGCGGCTGGCGTCCATACGGCTCCGCCGAACTCAACTTCAGCTACGAGATCGACTTCTGGGGCAAGAATCGCGCGTCGCTTGCCGCCGCCACGTCGGAGCTCGACGCGGCGCGCGCCGATGCTGCCCAGGCTCGCATGGTGCTGGCGGCGTCGATTGCCGATGCGTATGCGGATCTCGCGCGCCAGTTCGCCGAACGCGACAGCGCAGAAGCGGCGGTCAAGGTACGCACGCAGTCCGCGCAACTGTTCGCCGAACGCTTCGCCAACGGACTGGAGACGCGGGCCGGCGTCAAGCAGGCGGAATCGAAGCAGCAAAGCGCGCGCGCCGATCTTTTCGAACTCGACGAATCGATCGCGCTCACCCGCAACCGGATTGCCGCGCTGATGGGCGACGGTCCCGACCGTGGCCTCGCCATCGGCCGTCCGGCGGTGGATCTGGCGCAGCCGGCCGGCATGCCCGCCGACCTCGCGCTCGGCCTGCTGGGCCGCCGTCCCGACGTCGTGATCGCCCGCTTGCGCGCGGAAGCCGCGAGCAAGCGGATCGACGTCGCCAAGGCCGGCTTCTATCCGAACGTGAACCTCTCCGCGATGATCGGCTTCCAGTCGCTCGGCCTGAACATGCTGACGCGCGCGGGTTCGGCGGTCGGCAATGTCGGACCGGCCGTCACGCTGCCCATCTTCAACGGCGGCCGCTTGCGCGGCGAGTTGCGCGGCGCGCGCGCGAATTACGAGGAAGCCGTCGCCAACTACGACGAAACGCTGACCAAGGCGCTGCGCGACGTCGCCGATGTCGCCGTCAGCAAACGCGCGCTCACCGACCGGTTGCAGGCGACGCAAGCGTCGTACGACGCGGCCGCGCAATCGCATCGCGTGGCGCTCGAGCGCTATCAGGGCGGACTGTCCGGCTATCTCGACGTGCTGAGCGCCGCCGACACGCTGGTGAGCGCGGAGCGCCAGCTCGCCGACATGCGCTCGCGCACCTTCACGCTCGACGTTTCGCTCGTGCGCGCGCTCGGCGGCGGTTATCAGGTTGACGCGCAGGCCAACGCACCGGCCAATGCACCAACCACCACGCCGTCCGCCGCCGCAACGAACCCCGAAGCGAACCCCCAAGCGAACCCGAAAAATCAAAGCTGATCCCAAGGACCAGAACATGTCTCAAAGCCATTCCCCCGCGGCCGACGCGCCGTCCATGCCGAGCGCCGACCATTCGACCTATGCCGGCGAGAAGACCACAACGGCCGCCGCGCCCGTCGCTCGCCGCCAGAAGCTGTTCGCCTTGCTGGGCGCCGTCATCGTGCTGGCCGGTCTCGCGTATGGCGGCTACTGGTACTTCATCGGCTCGCGTTACGTGTCGACCGACAACGCGTACACCGCGGCCGAGATCGCGTCGATCACCCCGTCGGTGAGCGGCATCGTGCAGCGCGTCGCCGCGGTCGACACGCAGCATGTCCGCAAGGGCGACGTGCTCGTCGTGATCGACGACACCGATGCGAAGCTCGCGCTCGAACAGGCCGAAGCCGAAGTGGGGCGCGCCGAGCGCAAGGTGCGCGGCTACCTCGCGACCGACGCCGGGCTCGCCGCCCAGGTGGCGGCGCGCGCCGCCGACGAAGCGCGCATGAACGCGCAAATCGCGTCGGCCAAGGCCGATTTCGACCGCGCGGCGATCGACCTGAAGCGCCGCGAAGCGCTCGCGCATTCCGGCTCGGTGTCCGGGGAGGAACTCAGCAACGCGCAGACCTCGTTCGCGAGCGCCCAGGCGGCGCTGATGGCGGCCCGCGCCAACGCCTTGCAGGCGCAGGCGAGCCGTGCGGCGGCCATCGGTTCACAGGACGCCAACAAGGTGCTGTTCGCCGACACCACCGTCGACACCAATCCCGAAGTGCTGCTCGCGCGCGCAAAGCGGGACCAGGCGCGCGTCGATCTGCAACGCACGGTGTTGCGTGCGCCGGTCGACGGCGTCGTCGCGCGCCGCCAGGTGCAGGTGGGTCAGCGGGTCGAGCCGGGCGCGTCGCTGCTGTCCGTCGTGCCGGTGGATTCGCTGCACGTCGACGCGAATTTCAAGGAAGTTCAGCTCGACAAGGTGCGCATCGGTCAGCCGGTGGAACTGACGTCCGACCTGTACGGCGGCAAGATCGTCTATCACGGCAAGGTCGCCGGACTGGCCGGCGGCGCGGGCTCCGCGTTCGCGATGATTCCCGCGCAGAATGCGACCGGCAACTGGATCAAGGTGGTCCAGCGGCTACCGGTGCGGGTCGCGATCGACCCGGCCGATCTGCGCGCGCATCCGCTGGGCGTCGGCCTGTCGATGGAAGCGACCGTGGATACGCGCGACGGCGGCGTCGACAACGCGACGCCCGCAAGCTGAGGCCGCGCCGACCATGTCATCCAGTCAAACGCATCAAACGCGGGACATCCCGTTGCCGCCGCTGAGCGGCGGCATGCTGATCGGCGCGGCGTTGCTGCTGGCCGCCGCCAACTTCGTCGCGGTGCTGGACACGACGATCGCGAACGTGTCGGTGCCGACCATTTCCGGCGCGCTCGGCGCGTCGTCCAGCCAGGGCACCTACGTCATCACGTCCTACGCGGTGGCCGAAGCGATTACGGTGCCGCTGACCGGCTGGCTGGCAAACCGCTTCGGCACGGTGCGCGTGTTCATCACGTCGCTGATCATGTTCGGCCTGTGTTCGGCGCTGTGCGGCATGGCGACTTCGCTCGAAATGCTGGTGCTGTTCCGCGTGTTTCAGGGACTCGCCGGCGGGCCGCTGATGCCGCTGTCGCAGACGCTGCTGCTGCGCATTTTCCCGAAAGAGAAAGCGGCCGCGGCGATCGGCTTGTGGAGCATGACGACGCTGGTCGCGCCGGTGCTGGGCCCGATCCTGGGCGGCGTGATCTGCGACCGCATGCACTGGGCGTACATCTTCTACATCAACGTTCCGGTCGCGCTGATCTGCGGGTATCTCGGCTGGCGTTTGCTCAAGCGCTACGAGACAAGCCTGATGCGCGTTCCAATCGACGCCATCGGTCTCGCGCTGCTCGTCGTATGGGTCGGCGCGCTGCAAATCCTGCTCGATGAAGGCAAGGATCACGACTGGTTCGCGTCGACGGAAATCCGCGTGCTCGCAATCATCGCGGCGATCGGCTTCGCGTCGTTCCTGATCTGGGAGCTGACGGACCGTCATCCCGTGGTCGATCTGCGGGTGTTTCGTCATCGCGGCTTTAGTGCGAGCGTGATCACGATCACGCTGGCGTTCGGCGCGTTTTTCGGCGCGACCGTGCTGACGCCGCTGTGGCTACAGAGCTACATGGGCTACACGGCGACGTGGGCGGGGTGCGCCACGGCGATGACCGGCATCCTCGCCGTGCTCTCGGCGCCGCTCGCGGCCACCCTGTCGTCCCGGTTCGACGGACGCTGGCTGGTGTTCGCCGGCGTGATGTGGCTCGGCGCGGTCACGCTGTGGCGCACGCACGCGAACACCGACATGACGTTCTGGCAAGTGGCGTTGCCGCTGCTGCTGCAAGGCGTCGGCTTGCCGTTCTTCTTCGTGCCGCTCACGGGGCTCGCGCTGAGCAGCGTGGAGGAACCCGAAACGGCATCGGCGGCGGGGCTCATGAATTTCTGCCGGACCTTCGGCGGCGCGATTGCGACGTCGCTGGTCAATACCGGGTGGGAAGACCGCACGAAGTATGACCGGGCGGAGTTGTCGGGACTCGTCGATCAGGCCGGCCACTTCTCGACCATGCTGACGAATTCGGGCTGGAGCGCGGGTCAGGCGCAGGCGCAGATCAGCGACGTGGTGCAGTCGCAGGCCGTGATGCTCGCGACCAATCAGCTCTTCACGATTGCAGGCGCATGTTTCATTTTCGCCGCGCTGGCGGTGTGGCTCGCGCCGAAACCGACGCGGGTCGCCGATACGTCGCAGGCGCATTGAAGCTGCACACCGAAGCTGCGCACTGAAGCTGCACCGAAGCGGCATGCGTCTTTCGCCCTCGCGCGGAATTCGCGAGCCGTAATCAACACGGAACGGTTATGTCCAACGCAACACGCATTGTCATCGTCGGCGGCGGGATCGCCGGCATTCTGCTCGCCACGCGGCTCGGCAACCATTTCGCGCATTCGCACGAGGCGTCCGTGACGCTGATCGACAGCAGCCACACGCATATCTGGAAGCCGATGCTGCACACCATCGCGGCCGGCACGCGCGATGTGAAGCAACAGCAGGTGAGCTACCTCGCGCATGCGAGCGCGCACCGCTTCGCCTGGCAGCCGGGCGAGATGGGCGGACTCGACCGGCAACGCAAGGAAGTCCTGCTCAACGAAGTCAGGACGCCCGAAGGCGAGCTGGTGCTGGAGGCGCGAGCGGTTCCCTACGACGTGCTGGTGCTATCGCTGGGCAGCCGGGCAAACGACTTCGGGGTGCCGGGCGTGAGGCAGCACTGTCATTTCATCGACAGCCAGCAGCAGGCCGAAGCCTTCAACGGCGTGTTGCGCGCGCGCATGCTGCGCGCGGTGGTGCGCGACGAAAGACTGCGCGTCGCGATCGTCGGCGCGGGCGCCACCGGCGTCGAACTCGCCGCCGAGCTGAGCCGGGTGCTCGAAATCGCGCAAGGCTACGGCGATCCCACGCTGCGCAGCCGGTTGAGTCTCACGCTGCTCGAAAGCGGCCCGCGCGTGCTCGCCTCGTTTCCGCCGGCGATTTCCGCATCGACCCAGCAGCAACTCGAACACATCGGCTTTTGCGTGCTCACCTCGGTGCGCGTCACGGCGGCGCAGGAGGACGGATTCCGTCACGGCGACGATCGTCTGGTGAAAGCCGATCTGATGGTGTGGGCGGCGGGCGTCAAGGCGCCGGACTTCCTGAGCGAACTGGCCGGGCTGGAAACCAACCGCTCGAATCAGATCGTGATCGGCGCAACGCTTCAGTCCATCCGCGACGACCACGTGTTCGCACTCGGCGATTGCGCGAGCTTGACGCCGGAGAATCATGAGCGGCCGTTGCCGCCCACCGCCCAGGTGGCCACGCAGCAGGCGGAGCATCTGGCCCGTCATCTGCCTGGATGGCTGACGGGCGCGCCGATGCCGGAGTTCGCTTTTCGGGACTTCGGCTCGCTCGTGTCGCTAAGCGATTACGGCGCCTTCGGCACACTCGGACGGTTCGGCTTCTTCCCCGGCGGCTTCATTCGCGGACGGTTCGCGCAATTGAGCCATGCCATGCTCTATCGACGTCATCAGCAGGCGCTTCACGGTTTCGGCAGAGCGGGGCTAATGTGGACCGCCGAGCAGATCAACGCACTGGTTCAGCCGAAGATCAGGCTGAGTTGATGACGCATTGCCCGTTTTAACGCAGCGGCCCGGCATGCCGCGCTTCCAGATGGATCAGCCATGATGAACGACGACGACACCCGCCGTTCCCGCGCGATGTGGGACGAGATGACGGTGCTGCACACGAGCGTTTCCGCTATTCGCAAGGCGCAGGGCAAACGCAATCCGTCCGACTGCGAAGCGAACACCGCGGAATACGAAAAAGTGGTGACCGACTACGTGGACGACCTCGAACGCGCGATGCGCGAGGCATGGTGGGACAGATGGCCCGACCCGCAACGCTGAAGCGGCGACGCGCCGCTCAGAAGAAGTGACGAACACCCGTTGCGAAAATATAGCTGGACTTCACGGGCTGTCCATGAAGCAGTTCGCCGTAGTAGCTATAGCTATAGGCAGCGTAGAGCGACGTGCGTTTTGACAGGTTATAGATGGCCTCCATTCCCGCCCCGATGTCGCTCTTCGGAAGACGCTTGCTGTTACTGCCCGCCACGCTCGGTTTCAATACCCACTGACCCAGTGGAACACTCGCCCCAATCGACCACTCCGTAGACGAAACCCGCTCGCCCAGGGAGTACAGGTCGTATCGGGACTGCCCTGCCATTGTCATCAATGTGAAGGCGCCAAAGTCGTAGTTGAACGCACCGGTAAGCGTTGTCAGATTTCCCGTCTTCAACCGGTTTGGATCATAGCGTTGCGTGGCGGGGTCGTAATTGCTCGCGGTCGACTGGCGAAAATAGCCGAGGCCGGCGCGGATCCGGTCGCGCGCATAGACGATGGCAAAGGTGCTTGCGGTAATTGTTTTCCTCGGATCATTCATGCCGACCTGAGCGGATAAAGTGACCCCACCCATGTTCGGTGAATCGTAGCGAATGGAGTTATCCATCCGCACATGCGACCAATTGTTTGGGTCTCCAACAACGTTGTTGGCGCCAACAGCCCCTGATAACCCCGTGACTTGCCCGCTGGCGCTCGGAACCGGTGAACCGAGCGGAACCGGCCCCGCGATTCGCCATACGCGCACGAATGGATCGTATGTGTCTCCGTAACCAGGCGCCGCGTTGGATGCGACGTCATTCCAGGCGGAGTAGATGCGACCCAGACGAATCTGACCGAAGCCCCCCGTGAGCCCGATATTGGCTTGCCGATGAAAAAGACGCGCAGGCATGGAGCCGTCCGCGAGCGAGTTCTGTGTTTCGAGCACAAACGTGGCGGACATTCCGTTGCCGAGATTCTCGACGCCCTTGATGCCGAACCTCGACGCATTGATGCCGTAGGGGATCGCACCGATGCTCGCCGTCGGAGACGCCGTCACACCGAACGGATTGGCTGACGATACCGGCGCCGCAACGAGGTTCCGAAAGCTTCCAAACTGTGCTTCCGCCACGCCATAAAACGTCATGGAACTATTCGGTGCGGTTTGGGACATTGCGGGGATCGACAGACTCGAGATGCCAACCAGGAACACTATCTTTTCCAAACTATCTCCAGATTTAATTTGTTTGTATTTGCAGCGCGGGCCCAATTCATTTGCATGCCCGGGCCAGCAGGAGCCCGCTTGAAATCACACCCGCACCCAGGTGATGAATTCAAGCGTTCAATGGAAGGAAAGGAGGGCGATGTGCGGAGGCCGATCGATCACGTCATGTCGACGTCGCGACATCCCCACGCGTACGTAAACGCGAATCCGGCGAGGTAAGCGGAGAAAATGCCGACGAGGTAAATAGCCATGGCCGGCAGGGCTCCGTGATCGGATGTGATCAACGGCAGCGATACGAGGCCCGAGGGGCCGAATACCGTATTGAGGCCGATCGGGAAATGAAACCATGCAAACAACCCGATTACAAAGCCGCCAACCGCACCGCCAAAGCAGGCGGAAATAAAGGGCTTGACGCGAGGGAGCGTGACGCCGTAAATGAGCGGCTCGCCGACACCGAGTAATGCGGGCACGATCGCTCCTTTGATTTGCTTGCGCAAAACCGATTCTCGCGGCGCTCTCACATAAAGCGCGATGGCGGCGCCCACCTGACCCGCGCCCGCCATCGCCAGAATCGGGAACAACGAATTGAAGCCGCGACTTTGCATCAAGGCAAAATACACCGGGATAAAACCTTGATGGACGCCGAACATCACCGCAATCAGGAACAGCCCCGACAGTAACGCGGCACCAATCGGATTGTCGTTCAGATGCCCGAATAACCACGACATGCCGTCGAATAGCAGGACCCCGACAGGCATGATGACCACGTACGTCAACGCCCCGGCAATGAGCAATGTGAGCAGCGAGGTAAGGATCATGTCGAGGTTGGCGGGCATTCGCCGCCTTATCTGCTGCTCGATCCATGCACCCGCTATGCCCGCGATCAGAATGCCGATGATGCTTCCGCGCGGATCGATCTGAAGACCGAAGAAGTCCTGGATTCCCGCATGAAAACTGCCGCTGCCGGTCGAACCGTAATCGAGCAGAAACAGGGACGCGAGGATCGCGCCATTTACCCCTGAACCGCCAAAGGCCTGCTGGGTGTTATAGCCGACCAGAATTCCCAGAAAGCCGAACAGTCCCTTGCCGAACACGTTCATGTATGCGACCAGATGCACGATCGTGGGATTCCGATCGAGGACATTCGCCAGCATCGCCTGTTCGATGAGTGTCGCGCCCCCTAGCAACAGCCCCGCACCAAGAAAGCCGGGGATCAGCGGCGTAAAAATAGTCGCGAATTTGCTCAGGAACTGATGAATCCGCGTTCCGTGGCGCGCTTTCATGGCCTTCTTGTTATCGCGCGCGACCGCGGCCAATTGATCCGCGGCATTGTCGACAGGCGCTTCGGGGGCCGCCCTTGACTCGTGCTTCGCCAGCAGTTCCTTGACCAGGTCCGCGGCGCGCTGCACCTTGCCCGCCCCGATGACGACCTGCAATTGATCCGCGGCGGCAAGTACGCCCTGGACACAGGCGATCCGTTTTAATGCTGCCGTGTCAACGCGGTCTTGCCCGCCCAAAACAAAGCGAAGGCGAGTCATGCAATTGCTGCAACGAACCACATTAGCCGGCCCACCAATAGCATCTAATATTTCTTGTGCTGTTGTTTCGTTAATGCTTTGCATCGTCAGGTCTTCTCTCTGTGGATTGTGCTTTTGGAATGTGGTCGATTTGCATCGAGGGCCAGCAGGGCGGCTCGAACGTGCCCCTTCGTCCGGGCCAGCGCCGCTTTCGCCGCATGGAGATCGACTCCGGCGCGAATCATCACGATGGCTGTCTTGCACTGTCTGCCGCTCTCATTGACGGCCTCGCGCGCACGCTCGCGGGAACAATCGCAGGCCGCGATGACGATCTGGATTTGTCGCTCGACCAACTTTGCATTGGTCGCTTCGACATCCACCATGAGGTTGCCGAACACCTTGCCTAATCGGATCATGGCGCCCGTCGACAGCATGTTCAAAACCAGCTTTTGAGCAGTTCCGGCCTTAAGGCGGGATGAGCCGGTGACCGCCTCGGGACCCACCACGGGGGTGATGGCGATATCCGCCAGCGCGACCATCGGGCCGGTCGGATTGCAAGTGACGGCGATCGTGCGGGCGCCCAGTGAGGCCGCCCACTTCATGGCGCCGATGACATACGGCGTGCGTCCGCTCGCAGCGATTCCGACAAGAATGTCTCGCTCAGAAAATCGGATCTGCTCGAGATCACGCCGGCCCGCTTCGGCATCGTCCTCGGCATTCTCGACGGCGCCCACCATGGCAGCCGTGCCGCCGGCTATCAGTCCCTGAACGACCGACGGGGCGACACCGAAGGTAGGCGGACATTCGCTGGCATCCAGAATGCCCAGACGTCCCGACGTGCCGGCGCCGACATAAATCAGGCGGCCGCCGTGCGACAAGGCTTCGGTAATGACATCGACCGCCGCCGCGACCGCCGGTAGAACTGCCTCAACGGCGAGTGCGACCTTCTGGTCCTCATGGTTGAGGATGCCCAGCATGGCCAGCGTATCCACGCGATCGATCTGCTCGCTGGCTGGATTGCGTTGTTCTGTGATCAAGTCATGTAGTTGAATCCGCGGCGTGTCCATAGTCCTGTTATTCCATTATTCGTTCATATGGAATAGTTTATTCCTTGAGCCGGGCAAGGTAAACATTAAAAGTGTGGATCGAGTGTCAGGGATGCCAGGAGCGCCGAGGCGCGAGCATGGAAATCGCCCGGCAGCAGACGCGGCATTCCCGCGCAAGGCATGCGGGGCACCCGTTCAAGGTCGTGGGGAGCGGGGAGGTTTAAACGCGTTGAAGTTAGCTGCGTCTTTCAGATCGTTGCCGAGGCGGATCGGTGTCGCCAGTGAGGAAGCGCAATCACAGTGCTTGCCACGATCTCGTTTCGGCGCTGGCGCATCGCTTCGCAATCAGCGCGTCACGGCATCACCGCATCACCGCGAACATGGCTTCATGGCGCAAGGAAAAGAGCCGCGTCGTGCGCCGGCAATTGTCTGTTTTTCGTGCCGCTACCAGCTATGCACAGGGACCGGCGCCCCTCGGTTGCCGTGTTAACATCGCCCTACCGCTGAAGGCACCAGCAGCAGAGCACGCGAATCGAACGTCGCTTAGGGCAAGCACAAATACGACACGCGGCATCCCGCGCAACCAGCACCTGATCCGATGAAGATAATCAACCAGATCGCCCAGTCTCGCAGTCAATTTTCACCCAGCGAACTGAAGATCGCCGAGACCATCCTCGCTCACCAGGAACGCATTTCCAAAATTTCGTCCAGTGAGCTTGCTCAGTTAGCAGCGGTCAGCCAGTCCAGCATCGTCAAGTTCGTCCAGAAGATCGGGTTCAAGGGCATGACGGCTTTTCGCCTCGCGCTGAGCGAGGAGTCGGGTCGCCAGCAAGCCATCCGGCTTCCGTTGGCAACGAACTTCCCGCTGCACAACGCGATCAACAGCGACGACGACGCGCCCACGATCGCGCGAAAATTGATGCAGGAGAAGATTCGCGCACTGGTCGAGACCACCGGTAGTGTCGATTACGAGATCCTGGGAAAGATCGTGACGGCGCTGAGTGAAGCGCGGTTCGTGCACATTACCGGGCTCGGTGGCTCCATGACAGTGGGGAGCGACTTTGCGCACAAGCTCCTTAAAATCGGAGTGATCGCCCTGATCGACCCGGATAGCCATGCCCAGCTCAGCATCGCCAATACGCTGGGTCCGCAGGACATTCAGGTGGCGATTTCTTATTCGGGGCGCAGGAAAGAGATTCTCGACGCCGCACGCGTCGCTCAGCAGCGCAAAGCCCGCGTCATCGCCTTGACCAATCCGGTGGAGAATCCTCTTCGTGCGCTGGCCGACTTGTCTCTCGTCACGTTGGCGGAAGAGGATCAGTGGCGCAGTTCCGCCATTTCCTCACGCACGGCGCAAAACGCGCTGACTGATTTGATCTTCATGGTGCTGATACAAACTCAGTCATGGCGAAACGATCTGATCCGAGACACGCAGTCGCTCATCGACGAGCTCATGTAATCGTTCAGTACGCGATTTATCGTTGGGTGCTCAGGCCGCCGTTGCGCGCTCGCGCAAATAACGAAAACGCCCCGCAGGGGCGTTTTTCACAACCTCGCGACGGCGAGGAACCTGCGTTCCTCGCCTGCAAGACCCGCTTAGAACTTGTGACGCAGACCGACGCGGAACGCCAGTTGATTGTCCGCACCCGTGCCCGACGTGTTGAAGTAGCTCGTGCTCGAACCGATCTGCGCTTGCAGATCCTGGGTGCCGTTGCGGCCGGCGGCGATCTGGTAGATGCCCAGTGCGTACACGTCCGTGCGCTTGCTCAGCGCGTAGTCGATGCTCAGGTCAGCCTGATTCCAGTGGCCGCGGTTCGCATTGCTCAGGTGCATGTACGTGTAGCCCGCACCTGCCGTCAAGGCCGGCGTGAACGCGTATTTCGCGCCCGCTTCATAGGCGGCGAACGTCGTCGCGCCGCCGCTGATCGTCTCGAAGCGCGTGTTCGTGTACAACGCCCACAGCGTCGCCGCGCCGATCGAATAGCGGCCGCCCACACCGAACGTGCGCAGATCGCGGACGTTGCCGGTCGCGACGTTGGCGATGGTCGTCGAGAATGACGGGGTCGACTGGCTCGGGTAACGGATGTCCGTGTACGCCGCGCCGATGCCGAACGGGCCGTTCGCGTAGTTCAGGCCGAAGCTGTACGCACGCGACGAACCTGCAACCGGTGCAGCCGTCGTGCCGCTTGCCGGCGCGCCCGCGAATGCGCCGGCCTGGTTCGAGAAGCCGTACATCGCGCCGAACGTCAAGCCGTGGAAGTTGGCGCTGCTGAACTTGACCGCGTTGTTGATGCGGCTCGACGTGAGTTGATCCACGTCGTTGATGTGATAAGCGTAGTTACCCGCGACGGTCTGGCCGCCGGTCGAGTAGTTGCCGCCGAGATAGTCCGTCGAAAACGAGTACTGGCGGCCGAACGTCAGCGAGCCGATGTCGTTCTTCGACAGACCGACATACGCCTGACGGCCGAACATCGCACCGCCCTGGCCGAGCGTGCCGTTGCCGCTGTTGAAACCGTTCTCCAACACGAACAGCGCCTTCAGGCCGCCACCGAGGTCTTCGGTGCCGCGCAGGCCCCAACGGCTGCCTTGGGCCACGCCGTCGTCGTACTTGAAGAGGTTGTCGTGACCGGTAGCGGTCTTCGAGTTGTTCACGTAGCTGATACCGGCATCGATCACGCCATACAGCGTGACGCTGCTTTGCGCGTGGGCGGCGCTTGCGAAAACGGCGAGGGTAGCGGCGGTCAATAGTTTCTTGTTCAAGACTTTCTCCAATAAAGATTAGGCAATCGCAGCGCCGTGCTCTTTGGTCAGGTCGCGCGATGGCCCGAAATTTAAGGGACCGCAGAGTAAGGTATGTGACAGGCCGAAATTTTTTGGAATCTGTCGCGCCGGCGCGACATGCGCGTGGCTTTACGTGGCTTTTGCAAGCGGACATCACGCAAGGCGTCGTGCGGGCGGGATCGGCAATCGGCGTGTCAAAGCAGATCGCCCGCTGAAAAGCGGGCGATGTTGGGAGGTGAAGCTACGGCCTTGCGAAGCCGTTGCCAGCGTTAAGTTGTTGTCCGTTCAATTGCTCAGCAGCGAGCCGCTTCTGAACGCCTTCGCGCCGGCAATGCGCGCGAATTCGAGCCCCGCCGTCGCGAAACGCGTCAGATGCCGCGCGTACAGCACGCCGGCCACGCTGCTCTTGACCGTGACCGCGCGATCGGTCAACGGGTCGACGATATCGGCGATCTCGTGGCCGGCGTCCACCCACGTGCCGACTTCGCAGCGGTACACCAGCACGCCGCTGATCGGCGCGACGAGCGGTTCGGCGCCGGCAAGGGGGGTCGCGGCGAATTCGAGCGGCGGCAACGGCGCCGGTGTGCCGTCGACCACGCCACGCACGGTCAGATATTCGATGATGGCTTGCGCGTCGTGCTCGGCGTACTCGTAGGACACCTCGCGCTGGCCGCGCAACTCGATCGTGACCGAGATCGAGCCGTTCGGAATCGGGAAGCGCTCGCCGTAGCGGCCGCGCAGATCGGACCAGCAGAAGCTGTGGATCTCGTCGAACGGATTGCCCACCGAATTGAGCGCGAGCAGCGACGCCCTGGCGTGCAGATAGCAGGCCAGCGGCTCGACTTCGGGCCACAGGTCGGGGTTCGTATAGAGGTGCATCGCGGCTTCCCAGTCGCAATGCAGATCGAGCACGACGTCGGCGTCGTAGGAAAGTTTTTGCAGCGCGAGACGTTGCGATTCCAGTTCGGTTTGCGGCTTCTCCGCGTCGAGCGCCTCGCGCATCGCCGTGCGGATCGCGTTGCGATTGGCGTCGATGTCGTCGCTCAGGCGCGCCTCGATAACCGGCTGCACCAGCGCCCCCAGGTCGTGGAAATTGCGGTTGAAATTCTGCGCGGTGTTGGTTTCGAAACGGCCCGTCAGGTGGCCGAGAAAGTGCTGATTCAGGCCGATCGGATTGGCCACCGGCACGATCACGACTTCGCCGCGCAGCTTGCCGGCGGCCTCCAGCGCGGCCAGCTTGCGGCGCAGCGCCCATGACACCAGCATGCCGGGCAACTCGTCGGCATGCAGCGACGACTGAATGTAAATCTTCTGCCCGCCGCCGGGACCGTAGTGAAAACTCGTCAGGTTGCGGGCGGTGCCGAGCGTCGGGGCAATCAGCGGATGGGTTTGGGTTTGCATGGTTTTCAAATCCGCGGGCAAGTTGGGCATGCCGCGCTATGTCGTTGATTACAGGAGGAAAGCGTGCCGTTGGTCCGGTTGATGGCAGGCCGGCCGGGGCGTATTTCGCGGCGTCTCGATCGCACGATCTTAGCCGATATGGCGGGCCGCGTGGTCTTACGCGGCCCGCAAACAAAACGGGCTCCGCGTGTGGCGGAGCCCGTTGCCTGCGAGCCCGCCGGCGCGCCTTCAGATGCGCGCGGCGGGCATGGCAGCCTGTTTAGCTGCCGTACACGTCGAAGTCGAAGTACTTCTTCTCCAGCTTCTTGTACGTGCCGTCCTTGATGATCTCGGCGATCGCCTTGTCGACCTTCGCCTTCAGATCGGTGTCTTCCTTGCGCATGCCGATGCCGGCGCCGTTGCCGAGGATCTTCGGATCGTCGAGGTTCTTGCCGACGAAGTCGTAGCCCGCGCCGCGCGGCGTCTTCAGGAAGCCGATTTCAGCCTGCACCGCGTCTTGCAACGCCGCGTCCAGACGGCCCGACAGCAAGTCGGCGTAGACCTGGTCCTGGTTCTGGTACGGCACGACCTTCGTGCCCTTCGCTTCCCAGTAGGTCTTCGCGTAGGTTTCCTGGATCGTGCCTTGCTCGACGCCAACCGTCTTGCCCTTCAGCGATTCGGCCGTCGGCAGGATGCCCGAGCCCTTCTTCGCGACGAGGCGCGTCGGCGTGTTGAACAGCTTCGACGAGAAAGCGATCTGCTCGGCGCGTTGCGGCGTCATGGACATCGACGACAGCACGCCGTCGAACTTCTTCGCCTTCAGGGCGGGGATCATGCCGTCGAAGTCGTTTTCGACCCACACGCATTTGGCCTTCAGGCGCGCGCAGATTTCATTGCCGAGGTCGATGTCGAAGCCAACGAGCTTGCCATCCGGGCCCTTGGACTCGAACGGGGGATAGCTGGCGTCGACGCCGAAACGGATGGTCGTCCAATCTTTAGCGTGTGCGCCGATCGAGACGGTGGCCAGCAGAGCAACCGTCAAAGCCGCTAGCAGTTTTTTCACTGTTTAACTCCTCGTGTGGTTCAAATACGCCCGCCTGCGGTTGTGCCGCCGCGGGACGCCCGGCGCGACTTACGACCGGGCTTGGGTTGAGTCTGCCGGCCGGGGCGGCCAGCAGCGCGCGCCAAGCTTATCAGTTCAAAAAAATTGGGTAGCTAGTGAAACACCGGATGGCGCACGAGGATAGCTTCTAAAGCCGGGTTGTGCAGGGGTGGGCGGAGGGCGCCGCCGCAGTGCGTGGTTTAAGCGAATTGGATCGCGGCTCCGGCCGCGTGCCGCGCTGTGCGTTGCGTTGTAATGCGTTAGTAATGCAATTGGCTCGCCGGCCGTGGCCCGGCTACGAGTCGATCAACCAGCGCGGCTACTCCTTACTGAAGGAATCCGCGCGTGCGGGGTCGATGCTGCCGCACCAGAGTTCGCCCTTGTCCATCATCTCCGCGTCTCGTGTGCTCATCCCCGCGCAGACGCCGCGCGAGTCTTCTGCCTGACGCTGAACGCGCGCGAGTGATGCGCGGTTCATTTCGCCCTGGAGCCAGTTGCCGAAGCCCGCAATCGATCCGGCCACGACGAGCACCAGCATCCAGTCTGTTTTCCTCAAGCGCATCATCGGTTTCACCTTCAATTGCCCGCCGGGCAGGCCGTGCTTCGCGGTCCGCCGACAGCCGCCGGCGGCGGGTCGGGGCAAGTCATCGTTATCGGCAGCGGCGCGCGGGTTCTTGAGTTGCAGCGCCGCACGCGTTTTAATCGGCCGCCGGCCATTAAAGATTTCACACCGATTGCCGTTAAATAGAGATGAGCGCGTTTGTTAAATCACGCCGGAACGTGTTTTTCGGACTCCGGCGACGCCAAAAACCAAAAAACGCATTGCTTGGCGCTATCATCGATGCTCCCCGCGCTCACAACGCAGCATAACGAGTGCATCTGTCTGAAGAAAGTCATCGAGCAACGCGCCCCGCAGCCAAGCGCCGCGGGTTCTGCCGCGCTCGTCCAAACGGCCTTCTGCTAAACGGTGTTGCATATGCACATGATTTCGATGGCAGATGAGATGCGCTGCGGCATACGGTCCGTTCGTGGGCGACTCCTCATGCCGTGCGCGCTTCGCCAAGCCGTTTTTCGCGCAGGTCCGGCGCTTCTGATCACGGCGGTTTTCTGCTGCGGGCTGCTGCTCGCAGGGCCGGTCGCGGCCGGCGACAGAGTGCTGCGCGTGCTCGCCTGGCCGGGCTATGCGGACGCCGACGTGGTGCGCGGTTTCGAGGCCCGCTACCAGGCGAAAGTGGAAGTCACGATGGTGGATTCCGACGAGGCGCTGTGGGCCCAGATGCACGCGAAAGACACGCCGCCTTTCGACGTGCTCGCCGCCAATACCGCCGAAATCCAGCGCTATACGCGCGCCAATCTGCTGGCCCCGCTCGACCTCGCGAGCCTGCCGAACACGAAAAGACAGTTGCCGCGTTTCCAGGCGTTGTCGTCGATCGAGGGGCTCACCTCGGCGGGCCAGGTGTACGGCATCCCATTCACGTATTCGTCGATGGGGCTGATTTACGACCGCAAGCAGATCCCCGTCGCGCCGCGCTCGATGCTCGAATTGTGGAACCCGCGCTATCGCGGCAAGGTGCTGGACTTCAATAGCGCGCAGCACAATTTCTCGTTTACCGCATTGGCGCTCGGCTACGCGCATCCGTTTCAGCTCGACGCCGCGCAGATGCGCGTGATTACCCAGAAGCTCATCGCGCTGCGCCGCAATCTGCTCACCTACTACACGTTGCCGGAAGAGGCGACCGCGTTCTTCATCGAGCACAAGGTCGCGTTGATGTTCGGCAATTACGGCACGCAGCAGGTCGAATTGCTGCGCCGCGCGGGCGCGGATGTGGGCTATGTGATTCCCGACGAAGGCGTGCTTGCGTGGCTGGATTGCTGGGCGATGACGCGCTCGGCCTCGGATCGCACGCTCGCGCTCGCATGGATCGATTACATGCTCGAACCGGAAGTCAGCGGGTTGTTGCCGCAACGCCAGGGACTCGCCAACACGTTGACGGCGCCCGTGGACAACAACGCTAACGCACGCATCATGTGGATCGGCCCGGTGGAAGATATCCAGCGGCGCGAGGAACTGTGGACCCGAATCGTGTCCGGAGACCGGTCGGAGCGTTTTTGATGATACGCCCAGGCTTAACGTTCAAGTTATCGGTGCTGCTCGCGTGCATCGGCGTGATCGCGTCCGGCGCGACCGGCTATTACGCGTATCGCGCCAACCGCGCGATGCTGGTGAACGAAGCCGGGCGCAGCCTGCTGACCTCGACGGAACTGCTGGGGCAGCGCTTTTCCGTCGCGATCGACGACATCGGCGCCGACGCGCTGGTGCTCGCGGGCATGCCGTCCTCGGCGGAGATCGCCCAGACCGACGACGGGCTCGGCGAGAATGCGGCGCGCGAACGGCTCGCGCAGGTGTATTCGAGCTTCATGGTCCATCATCCCGACTATCTGCAGATTCGCCTGATTACCCGTCAGCATTACGGGCTCGAACTGATCCGTTTTGACCGCGACGCCGACGGCCTCGTGCGGGTCGAGGGCAACCGGCTGCAGGAAAAAGGCCAGTTCGCCTACGTTTTCGACACGCTCGCGTTCTCGCCCGGCCGCCTGTACGCGTCGCCGATCTCGGTCAATCACGAGTACGGCGCCCATGCCGCCGAAAACAGGCCGACGCTGCGGCTCGGCACGCCGGTGGCGAACGGGAGGGGGCAGGTGGTGGGCGTCGTCGTGATCGACGTCGATCTGGCCGGCTTGCTCAAACGCTTGCAGAGCGATTTGCCGAGCGACTATCAGGTGTATCTCGCGAACGAATGGGGCGATTTCCTCGTGCATCCCGACAGTTCGAAAACCTTCGGCTTCGACAAGGGCCGGCGCGTGCTGATGCAGGACAGTTTCTCGGTGACGAAGCCGCTCTTCGAGCAGTCGCAAAGCGAAGTGCTGGTGAACGGCCTGACGTATCCGCGGCAGGCGGCGGGGCAGGTGCTCTCGTTCGTGCGCAGGCCGTTCGGCGCGTCCGAGGGCAACCGCTTCATCGTGCTGGGTCTCGCCAAGCCGCTCGAGGACGTATTGTCCGACGCCGATCTGCTCGGCAACCGGATCATTCGCATGGTGCTCGTGTTCAGCGCATTGGCGGCGCTGCTCGCGATTCTGTTCGCCCGCGCGCTCACCAAGCCGTTGCACATTCTCGCGTACGCGGCCACGCATCTGTTCGCCGAGCACGCGATGGAAACGCTGCCGCTCAAGCGTACCGACGAGATCGGCGTGCTGGCGCGCTGCTTCGATCGTCTGCGCCGCGAGATCAAGTCGCAAATGGACACGCTCCATAACAAGCAGACTGAACTCGTGCATCTCGCCACGCACGACGGGTTGACGGGATTGCCGAACCGCATGCTGTTCATGCAGAAGCTCGAGAACGCGATCGAGGAAGCGGCGCGGCGTCAGGAAAGTCTCGCGGTGCTGTTCGTCGACCTCGACCGTTTCAAGCAGATCAACGACCAGTTCGGGCACTCCGTCGGCGACAAGGTGCTGGTGGTCGTGGCGCGCCGGCTGAAGCAGGTGCTCTGCACCGCCGACGTGGTGGCGCGGCTCGGCGGCGACGAATTCATCGTGCTGATCGAGGGACCGCGTGCCGCGGAAGCGGCGCCGGCAATCGCCTCGCGCATCGTGGACACGCTGAACGAGGAACTGCTGATGGATGGACACAACATGGCGGTGGGCGCGAGTATCGGCATCAGTCAGTTCCCCGACGACAGCGGCACGGCGGAGGAACTGCTGCTCAACGCCGACGCGGCGATGTACGCGGCTAAATCCGGCGGACGGTGCGCCTATTTGCGTTACCAGGATCTGCTCGAAGCGCGCCGGCTCGAACAACTCGAACAGGCGCGGGCGCAGGCGAGCGAAGGGGCCACAGAAGGGCACGAGGCCGAGCCGCTGGCGTGACGCGAGCGCGGTCGCGCTTCATTGCATGGCGGCAACGGCGCGACGCGCTCCGTTTTTCCGCAGCAATTGCAACGCTCCTTGCAGCGCCGTTCTGAACTCGGGGCGCGCGGCGAGCTGTGCCGGAAACACGTCGCGCACGGACAGCAGCGCGTTCATCAGCGCTTGCGGTTCGCCTTGCGCGGAGGCGGCGAGCGCCTTCAATTCATCCGCGAGCGGATCGCCGATCTCGTAGCGCGTGCCGTCGTCCGCATGGCCGCGCAAGAACGTCATCCATGCCGCTACCGCCAGCGCGAGACGCGCGAACGGCTCTCCCGCGTCGATTCTCGCCTCGATCGTGGCGAGCAGGCGCGGCGGAATCTTCTGGCTGCCATCCATTGCAATCTGCGCGCAACGATGCTTGAGCGCGGGGTTGGCGTAACGCGCCAGCAAGGCGTCCCGATAGCCGGCGACATCGAACGACGCGGGCAGGGTGAGTGTAGGCGCGATTTCCTGCGTCATCATCGCGTGAATGAGCTTGTGCATGGCGGGGTCCGCGATCGCGGCGTCGATGGTGGCGAAGCCGCCCAGCATCGAGAGATATGCCAGCGTCGAATGCGTGCCGTTCAGCATGCGCAGTTTCGCCAGTTCGAACGGCGTGACGTCGTCGACGAGTTGCGCGCCGACAGCGTCCCACGCGGGACGTCCCGCCGGGAAACGATCCTCGATCACCCATTGCCTGAACGGCTCGCACGGTACGGGCGCCGCGTCCCGATAGCCGAGTTGCTCGGCGACGGTGGCGCGCTCGGCGTCGGTGGTGGCCGGCACGATGCGATCGACCATCGTTGACGGAAACGCGACTTCGGCGGCGATCCAGTCGGCCAGCGCCGCATCGACTCGCCGCGCGAACGAACAGACCACCTGGCGCAGCGCCGCGCCATTGTGTGCGAGGTTGTCGCACGAAAGCACGGTGAACGGCTGGCCGTCGGCGGCGTCGCGCCGCGCGCGCAATGCCGCGACGAGAATGCCGGGCACTGTGCGCGGCGCGAGCGGATGAGCGAGATCGTGTGCGACCCCCGGATCGTCGAGCGCGACGTCGCCGGTTTTCGCGTCGCGGCAATAGCCCTTTTCCGTGACGGTGAGCGAGACGATCCGCACCAATGGATCGGCGAGGCGCCCGAATAGCGCCGCGTGATCGTGCGGCATCGCCAGCACCTCGCGCAGGGCGCGCACGACCGTGACCCGTGCGCCGCCGGGACCGCGTTCGACGACGCTGTACAAACCCTGCTGTTCCATCAGCGCGTCGCGCTTGCCGACGTCGCCTTGCAGCGTCACGCCGCAAATACCCCATTCGCCGCCCGCCGCCAGCATCGCTTCTTCCGTATAGAGCGCCTGATGCGCGCGATGGAAATTGCCGATGCCCAGATGAACGATGCCGATTGCCGGCTCGCGCCATCGAGGAGAAAGCACATGCGTTTGCAGTGCCGGCAATACGGAGCGGGTGAGGCGAGGCAAGTTGGCTGGCGAGGGCATGGAAGGAAATCCGTCGTGTGAAAAAAGCTGGGAATAACGTCGTGCAGCGGGAAAACCCTGATTTGACGATTAGCAATACTTGTATGGTAGCATTGTTCAAACGACGCCGGACAGCATCGGCAAGGTTGTTTTTCATCTGGGCCGCTGTTCGGAACCGTCACGAAAACCGCGAGTTGCATGCCGTGCGTTCAGCACGTCCGGCACGTTTCGCAACTCGTTTCTGCAAGGAAGGATGTCATGAAAATCGTTCGCGCCGACGTGATCGTCACGTGCCCCGGCCGAAATTTCGTCACGCTGAAAATCGTCACGGACGAAGGCGTGCACGGTATCGGCGACGCCACGCTGAACGGCCGCGAACTGGCGGTCGCATCGTATCTGAAAGACCACGTGTGCCCGCTTCTGATCGGCCGCGACCCCGGCCGGATCGAGGACACCTGGCAGTATCTCTACAAGGGCGCGTACTGGCGCCGCGGTCCCGTCACGATGACGGCGATCGCCGCGGTGGACATGGCGCTGTGGGACATTCTCGGCAAGGTGACGGGCATGCCGCTCTACAAGCTGCTCGGCGGCGCGTCGCGCGAGGGCGTGATGGTGTACGGCCATGCCACCGGCCGCGACATTCCCGAAGCGCTCGACCGTTACGCCGAACATATCGAGGCCGGCTACCAGGCGATTCGCATTCAAAGCGGCGTGCCGAACATGCGCTCGGTGTACGGCGTGTCGAAAGGCAGCGGCATGTACGAGCCGGCCACCAAGGGCGCGGTCGAGGAGCAGAGCTGGTCGTCGGAAAAGTATCTCGACTTCGTGCCGAAGCTGTTCGAGGCCGTGCGCGACAAATTCGGCTTCGACACGCATTTGCTGCATGACGTGCACCACCGCTTGACGCCGATCGAAGCCGCGCGCCTCGGCAAAGCGGTCGAACCGTATCGCCTCTTCTGGATGGAGGATCCCACGCCCGCTGAAAATCAGGCCGGTTTCCGGTTGATTCGCGAGCACACGGTCACGCCGATCGCGGTGGGCGAGGTGTTCAACAGCATCTGGGATTGCAAGCAGTTGATCGAGGAGCAGTTGATCGACTACATTCGCGCGACCTTGACGCACGCGGGCGGCATCACGCATCTGCGGCGAATCGCTGATTTCGCTTCGCTGTATCAGGTGCGCACCGGTTGTCACGGGCCGTCGGATTTGTCGCCGGTGTGCATGGGTGCGGCGTTGCATTTCGATCTGTGGGTGCCGAATTTCGGCGTGCAGGAGTACATGGGCTTTCCCAAGGAAGCGCTCGACGTGTTCCCGCATGCATGGCGCTTCGACAAGGGCATGATGCATCCCGGCGAGGCGCCCGGCCACGGCGTCGACATCGACGAAGCGGTGGCCGCCCGTTATCCGTACGACCCGGCGTATCTGCCGGTGGCGCGTCTCGAGGACGGGACATTGTGGAACTGGTGAGCCGACCCGTTCGAGTAATCCCCTCATAGCCTTCACGCCCTCGCCATCTTCTTCTCTCGCGCGGTATTGAACGCGCCACCTTTTGCGATTCGGAGTCCACCATGCTCGCAGCCGTGCTTCACGAACCCAAACTGATCCGCATCGACGAAGTCGATCCGCCCGAACCCGGCAAAGGCCAGGTGCGGGTGCGAGTGCGCGCCGGCGGCATTTGCGGTTCCGACCTGTCCTACTACTTCAAAGGCAAGAGCGGTGATTTCGCGGTGCGCGAGCCCTTCGTGCTCGGTCACGAAGTGGCGGGCGAGATCGATTCGCTCGGCGAGGGCGTGAGCGCGGAGAGTCGCTTGACGCGTGGCCAACGTGTCGCCGTGAATCCGGGGCTGGCTTGCGGAACTTGCCGCTTTTGCGTGAGCGGGATGCCGAACCATTGCCTGAACATGCGCTTCATGGGCAGTGCCTCGACCTTTCCGCACACGCAGGGCATGTTCCGTCAATACATCGTCGTGGCGGCGCGGCAGTGCGTGCCCGTGCCGGACGGCGTCGACTTCGCTCAGGCCTCGATGGCCGAACCGCTCGCCGTCGCGCTGCATGCGGTGAAGCAGGCCGGTTCGCTGGTGGGCGCGAGCGTGCTCGTGGTCGGCTGCGGTCCGATCGGCGGCATTCTGCTGACGGTCGCGCGCCGCGCCGGCGCGCACCGCGTGGTCGCGCTCGATCTGTCGGACCGGGCCTTGCAGGTCGCTCGTCAACTCGGCGCGGACGAGGCCGTGAACGCGGCGGACACCGCCACGATCGACCCCTGGTCCGCGGAGCGCGGCACATTCGACGTCGTCATCGAAGCGTCAGGCAGTCCCGCCGGTCTCGATACGGCGCTGCGCTCGGCGCGCGCGGGCGGCACGGTGATTCAGGTCGGCAATCTGCCGGCCGGTCAATCGCCGGTGGCGGCGAACCTGGTGATGTCCAAGGAACTCTGTTATCAAGGCTCGTTTCGCTTCACCGGCGAATACGCGATTGCCGCCGACGAAATCGCTTCCGGCAAGATCGACTTGCGGCCGTTGATGACGCACGCCTTCGCGATGAACGAGGCGAATCACGCATTCGAAGTCGCGCTCGACCGCGCGCAGTCGATGAAGGTGCATCTGAACTTCGACTGAATCCCGGCGCTTGCACAGGCATTGCGTTGGCGATGCCTTGCACGGCGAATCACATCATCAAGCCGTTCAAACGCCCGTGAAGAGGCGAACTGAAGGAGACACCCAATGATCAAGAGTCAACGCTGGTTCGTCGTCGCGCTGCTGTTTCTGGCCGGCGTCATCAATTATCTCGACCGCGCCGCGTTGTCGATCGCGGCGCCGTTGATCCAGAAAGACCTGAACTTCTCGCATGCGCAAATGGGCATCGTGTTCAGCAGTTTTTTCGTCGGCTATGCGCTGTTCAATTTCGTCGGCGGCGTGTTGTCCGACAAGATCGGCGCGAAACGCGTGTTCGGCACCGCGATGGGCGTGTGGTCGGTGTTCTGCGGCGCGACCGCGCTGGCCACCGGCATCGGTTCGCTGATCGTGCTGCGCGTGTTGTTCGGCATGGGCGAGGGGCCGTTCAGCTCGTCCAACAGCAAGATGGTCAACAACTGGTTCCCGCGCAGGGAAGTGGCGAGCGCGATCGGCGTGATCAGTTCCGGCACGCCGCTCGGCGGCGCGCTGGCGGGGCCGGTGGTCGGTTTCATGGCGGTGCGGTTCGGCTGGCGTTGGGCCTTCGTCGCGATCATGCTGCTGGGACTCGTGTGGCTCGTCGTGTGGGCCGCGATGACCACCGAACATCCGCATGAAAACGCGCGCGTGACGCCGCGCGAGGCGGAACTCATCCGCGCGGGCCAGGCGGACGAACATGTGATCGCCCATTCGGCGGACGGCGCGAAGCTCGGCCTTGGCCACTTCCTGCGCAAGCCGATCATTCTCGCGACCGCCTTCGCATTCTTCTCGTATAACTACGTGCTGTTCTTCTTTCTGTCGTGGTTTCCCACGTATCTGACCGAGGCGCATCACCTGAGCCTGCGCGACATGAGCATCGCGACGGTGATTCCCTGGGTGCTCGGCAGCGTGGGGCTCGCGTCCGGCGGCTTCATCTCGGACTTCATCCTGCGCCTAACGGGCAAGCCGCTGCTCTCGCGCAAGCTCGTGCTGAGTACCTGCCTCGGCGCCGCGGCGGTATGCGTCGCGCTGGCCGGCCGTGTCGCCAGCACACAGAGCGCGGTTGCGCTGATGTCGGTATCGATCTTCTTCCTGTATGTGACGGGCGCCGTGTATTGGGCGGTGATTCAGGACACCGTGCCGCGCGAACACGTGGGCGGCGCGGGCGGCTTCGTGCATCTGCTGGCCAATCTGGCCGGCGTGATCGGACCCGCGGTGACGGGCTTCATCGTCGAGGCGACGCATGGCGCTTATGGCAGTGCGTTCGTGCTGGCGGGCGCGATTGCGGTGCTCGGCGCGCTGTGTTCGCTGGTATGGATTCGCGAGCCGCGCGCCGGTGCGTTGAGCATGAAAAGTGCATGGTAGTATGGTGCGACGTTCGCGCGAAACCACGGAATGAATGTTCGCGGCGCGCAACGTCCCACTTGAAATCACTCGCCGCTTTTCGCTGTTTCGACATGCCGACCAAGAACGTCCACGCCGCCAAGCCTTCTGTTTCCGCCAATGCAACGCCTGGCGCCGCGCCTCGCACACGACGCCGGTCGAGCGTGCAGGCAGGCGCGCGTGCCACCCTGCCCGATCTCACTGCCAACGTTTCTTTCGATACGCACGAGCCGATCGGCAAGCAGATTTTCCGCGCATTGCGGCAGGCGATTTTCGTCGGACAGATGGTGCCGGGCACGCCCCTTTCGGAGAAGGAAGTGTCCGACATGTTTCAGGTGTCGCGGCAGCCCGTGCGGGAGGCGTTCATCAAACTGGTCGAAGCTGGCGTGTTGCAGGTGCTGCCGCAACGCGGCACCTTCGTTAAGCGCATTTCGCCGCGCCAGGTGCGCGAAGGCCGCTTCATTCGCGAGGCGATCGAGACCGCGGTGGTGCGCAAGGCGGCCGTTTCGATCACCGACGCGCAGTTGCAGGCGCTCGCCGACAACCTTCGTGACCAGAAGCTCGCCGCGAAATCGAACGACACCGCCGCATTCCTCGCGCTCGACGAGGCGTTTCATTACGCGATCGCCCAGGCCATCGACTGCACGGCCGCTTGGGAAACGATTCAGGACATCAAGGCGCAAATGGACCGGGTGCGCTATCTGAGCCTGCCCGACGTGTCGCCGCTCGATCTGCTGATCAAGCAGCACGCGAAGATTCTCGCCGGCCTGCGCGCGCACGATCCGGCCGCGGCTGAAGATGCGATGCGCCGCCATCTGCGCGAGATTCTGACGTCGCTCGGGCCGATTGCCGAGCGCAACCCCGCGTGGTTCGAAGCGGATGAGCCGGAGCGCGTGCCGCTGTCGATCTGATCGAACGCGTGGCGTCAAGTCATGCGCCGCAAAACCACGCTCCCTGCTCCAACGCGTCAAACGATCCGTGCGCCGGCGCGATAAGTCGCGCGCGGCACCGGCAACGCGCCGAGCATCGTCACGCGCACGAAGTCCGCGCGCAAGCCCGGTTCGATCGCGCCGCGATCCTGCAAGCCGGCGGTGCGCGCCGGTTCGGCGGAGACCGTCGCCATCGCGCGCGGCAAACTCCAGCCGGCCTTGTCGACGAGTTCGAACACGGCGGTCAGCAAACTGGACGGCACGTAATCCGACGAGAGGATGTCGAGCAGGCCGGCTCGCGCCAGTTCGAGCGCCGACACGTTGCCCGAATGCGAGCCGCCGCGCACGATGTTCGGCGCACCCATGATGGTCGAAATGCCGTGCTCGCGCGCCGCTTGCGCGGCGATGCGCGTGGTCGGGAATTCGGCGAGCACGATGCCTTCGGCTCTCGCCTGTTCGACGTGCTCGATCAACGTGTCGTCGTGGCTCGCGACCGGAATGCCGAGTTGCTTGCAGCGCGCGACGATCTCGCGGCGATGCGCGTCGGCATAGCGCTCCTGCTCGATCGACAGTTCGGCGAGCGCGGTCGCGACGTGTTCGTCGCTCAGCTTGCCGTCGCGTTCCTGAAAGCGGCGCCATTGCTCGCGGTCATGCCACTGACGCTGACCGGGCGTGTGATCCATCACCGAGGCGAGCCGCAGCAGCGGATGCGCGCATAACGAATCGAATACTTCCACCACGTCGGCGGTGGCGATTTCACAGCGCAGATGCAGAAAGTGTTCGGCGCGCAGCAGATTGCGCTCGGAAAAGCGCGTGAGCGCCTCGGCGCATTGCGTTTGCAGATCGCGGCCACGCAGGCCGACGTTCGAACGCGAACCGATGGCGAGCGCGTCGAACACGGTGGTGATGCCGGCGGCCGCCACTTGCGCGTCGTGAATCACGAAGGCGGCATCGGTGTTCCATTGCACGCCTGGACGCGGCGCGAGATGCTTCTCAAGGTTATCCGTGTGCAATTCGATCAGGCCCGGCAACAGATAATCGCCGTCCCAATCTTCCGCTTCGAGCGCCGCGGTCGTGCCGCGCTCGACGCCGCGAATCACGCCGTGCTCGACGCGGATCATGCCGGTGAAAACTTCATCTCGCGTCACGATGCGAGCGTTTCTGATCAACATCGAGTGGCTCCGTGGTCAGTCCGTTTTGAATGCCAGTGTAGTACCGTTTGATGCCGCTCACTGACGCAGGGGCGGCCTCAGTTCGAGACGGCGCGTGGCGACCTTGTGGCGCGTATCTTCATCATGAAAGATGCCGACGATCGCCGCGCCGCGCTCGCGCGCCTCGACGATCAGATCCGCGACCACGTCGCGATTCTCCGCGTCGAGCGAGGCGGTGGGTTCATCGAGCAGCAGGAGCGGATGCTCCGCGATCAAGCCGCGCGCAATGTTCACGCGCTGTTGCTCGCCGCCCGAGAAGGTGGCGGGCGCGAGCGTCCACAACCGCTCGGGCACGTTCAGCCGGGCGAGCAGCGCAGCGGCGCGCGCCCGCGCCTCGTCTTGCGCCACGCCGCGCGAGAGCAGCGGCTCGGCGACCAGCGTGAGCGTCGGCACGCGCGGAATCACGCGCAGAAACTGGCTCACGTAGCCCACCACCGCGCGGCGCAGACGCAATACGTCGTGCGGCTCCGCGCCGGTCAGCGACACCGGTTGCCCATCGTTCGCCGCGTCGCGAATCGCAATCGAGCCGCGGCTTGCGAGGTAGTTGCCGTACAGGCAGCGCAGCAGCGTACTCTTGCCCGCGCCGGAAGGTCCGACCAGCACCACGCATTCGCCGCGCTCGACATCGAGCGAGACGCCCGTGAGCGCTTCGATCCGCACGCCGCCCTGGCCGTGCAGCGTGAAGGTCTTGCCGAGGTCGACGGCGCGCAGCATCAACGCGCGGTTGTCGATGAATGGCTGCGAGTGCGCGCCTGTTTCGATGGATCGCATTGTGAGCCTCAAACCGGCAGAACCGAGGAAACCAGCGTTTGCGTGTAAGGGTGCTGCGGATCGTCGAGCACCTGATCGGTCAATCCCGCCTCGACCACTTCACCGCCTTGCATGACCATCAGACGATGCGCGAGCAAGCGCGCCACGCCGATGTCATGCGTGACGATCAGCACCGACAGATGCAGCGTGGAAGTGAGCGTGCGCAGCAGATCGAGCAGACGCGCCTGCACCGACACGTCGAGCCCCGCCGTGGGTTCATCCATGAAAACGAGGCGCGGCGCGGTGACGAGATTGCGCGCGATCTGCAAACGCTGCTGCATGCCGCCCGAAAACGCGGCGGGGAATTCGTCGATACGCGAGGCATCGAGTTCGACGCGCTCCATCCATTGCGTCGCCGCCTGGCGGATATCGCCATAGTGGCGCGCGCCGACGGCCATCAGCGGCTCGCCGATATTCGCGCCGGCCGAGACGCCGCTGCGCAATCCGTCGCGCGGGTTCTGCTGCACGAAGCCCCACTCGGTGCGCATCAGCAGACGCCGGCGCGGTTCCGACAAAGCCAGCAGATCGAGCTTCTCACCATGCGTGGCGGTGTAATGGAGCGAGCCGCCATCGGCCGCGGTTTTCAATGCGAGCGTATTCAGCAGCGTGGTCTTGCCCGAGCCCGATTCGCCGACGATGCACAGCACCTCGCCCGGATACAGATCGAAGCTGACGTTCCTGCAACCGTTGCGGCCGCCGTATTGTTTGCTCAGCGCGCGCGCGCTCAACAGCGGCGTCATGCGGATTCTCCTTCGCGCGCATCAGATGCTTCGGGCGCTTCGGACGCGGGCAGCGCGAATTCGCGATCGCCGCGGCGTTCGTGGCAGTAGTCGCTATCCGAGCAGACGAACATGCGTTTGCCCGCATCGTCGACGATCATTTCGTCGAGGAAACTTTCCGTCGATCCGCACAGCGCGCACGCATGTTGCCATTGCTGCACCTCGAACGGATGATCGTCGAAGTCGAGACTGCGCACCGGCGTATAGGGCGGAATGGCATGAATGCGCCGTTCGCGGCCGGCGCCGAACAATTGCAGCGCGGGGTTCATATGCAACTTCGGGTTGTCGAACTTCGGGATCGGCGAGGGCGAAGTCAGATAGCGGTTGTTGACGATCACCGGGTAATCGTAGGTGGTGGCGATGCTGCCGTGATGCACGATGTCCTCGTACAGCTTCACGCTGATCAGGCCGTAATCGGCGAGCGCATGCAGCTTCTTGCATTCGGCGACGCGCGGCTCCAGCCGGAATAGCGGTTCGGGCATCGGCACCTGATAGACCAGAATCTGCTTGTCGGTGAGCGGCGCTTCGGGAATGCGGTGACGTGTCTGGATGATCGTCGCTTCGGTGGTGCGCCGCGTGGTCGCCACGCCGGTCGTGCGAGCGAAGAAACGGCGGATGTTGACCGCGTTGGTGGTTTCGTCGGAGCCCTGGTCGATGACCTTCAGCGTATCGCGCCTGCCGATGATCGCCGCAGTGACCTGAATGCCGCCCGTGCCCCAGCCGAACGGCAACGGCATCTCACGCGACGCGAACGGCACCTGATAACCGGGCACGGCCACCGCCTTGAGCAACGCGCGGCGCAGCATGCGCTTGGTCTGTTCGTCGAGGTAGGCGAAGTTGTAGCCGTGCGCGGCGCTGTCGTATGACGCGGTGGCATGAATCGAGTCGGGCGCGTTCATGCTGCCTGCTCCTGATCGTTCGATCCGTTCACGCTTTCACCCTGATCGCGCGTGGCGTGCCGCGCTCGCAAGCGCCGCACGAGTTCCAGCTCCGACTGAAAGTCGACATAGTGCGGCAATTTCAGATGCTGAACGAAGCCGGACGCCTCGACGTTATCGCTATGCGAGAGCATGAATTCGATGTCTTGCGCCGGCGAGCCGAGCGTTTCGCCGAGTTCCTCGGCACGCAACGCGCGATCCACCAGCGCCATCGCCATCGCCTTGCGCTCCGAGTGGCCGAATGCAAGACCGTAACCTTGCGTGAACGTGGGCGGCACCTCGCTGCTGCCGGCGAACTGGTTGATCATCTGGCATTCGGTAATGTCGATGTCGCCGATCTCAACCGATTCGCCCAATTCGTCGAGTTCCATTTCAACGGCAATCGTGCCGAAGCGTATCTCGCCCGCAAACGGATGCGAGTTCGCGTAGCCGCGCTGTGTCGCGTAACCCATCGCAAGCAGGAAGCCTTCGTCGCCGCGCGCGAGATTCTGCAAGCGCGTGGCGCGGCTCGCGGGAAAGGCGAGCGGTTCACGCGTCAGATCGTGCGGTTGCGGCGCGTCCGGCGTGGGGCGTTCCTGTTCGATCAGACCTTCGTTGTCGAGCAGCGTGACGACGCGCGGCATCGTCTCCGTTTCGGGCGGTGGTGCTTGCAGTGAACAGGCAGGGCTTGAACCCGTATCCGTCGCGGCGTGGCCTTCGGCGAGCAACGCGAAATCCAGCAGACGCTGCGTGTAATCGTAAGTCGCGCCCAGCAACTGGCCGCCGGGGACGTCCTTGAACGTGGCCGAAATGCGGCGCTCCACCTGCATCGCCTCGGTATCGATCGCCTGCGTATAGCCGAAACGCGGCAGCGTGGTGCGGTAGGCGCGCAACAGGAAGATCGCTTCGACCAGATCGCCGGCGGCCTGCTTGATCGCGAGTGCGGCGAGTTCTTCATCGTAGACCGAGCCCTCGGTCATCACGCGCGCGACGGCGAGGCGCAATTGCTCGCGAATCTGCGCGGCGCTGAGTTCGGCGAGCCGCGTGTCGCCGCGGCGCGCTTTATCGAGCAGACGCCACGACGCTTCAATGGCGCGCTCTCCACCCTTGACGGCAACGTACATCAGTTCACCTTCGCTTGAGTTGTGCGCGGCAGGCCGATCAACTCGGCGCCGCAAAGCAGATAGCAATCGACGCCGCACGGAAAGAGCGGCGCGAGGGCCGCGCGTTCGCGCCAGAAACGCGCGGGTAGTCCGACGGGCGCGATGGTCTGCGTGTGCTGAATGCCGGGGCCGCTCAATACGATCGGCGTTCCGTCTGTTAGCGCGTCCACGCGGATCAGCAACGTCGCCGACTGTTCAGGCGATTCCGCTGAACCGAGTGCGAAGCGTTCGAGCGCCGGCATCGTGTCGGCGTCGTGGATATACGCGAAGGCGGCTTGCGCGGCTTCGTCGGCGAGCGGCGCGCCGGTATGAAAGCGCAATGCGGAAGCCAGCGCCGCATCCGGTTGCGCGAGCCATACGGGCGTGGCGTAGTCGCATAGCGTCAGCAGCGCGGCAAATGCGGCGAACTCGGCGCGCGTCGCCCGCGCGTCAGGCAAGACGTTTTCGATGACACCGACCGTGCCCGGTCGCGACAACGCGTCGAGCAGCGTGCGGAATACCGCTTGCGTATCGTGGACAGGGTCCGCGAAACCCGGCGTCAATTCAGCTAATGAGGCGGCCAATGCCATTCGCGAGTTTTCCATCATTCGCCCCGGACCATCGTGAAGAATTCCACGCGCGTGGCCGCGGCGTCTCGCCGCCGCTCGGCGCGCAGAGCCGCCTGCCGCGCTGCGAACGGCTCGATCAACTGCCGATGCAAGGCCGCGTGATGCTCGGGCGTTTGCAGCAACGCATCGGCCAGCGCGGCCAGTTCGGCGCGGCGGCGGTCGCGGCCCAGATGACACGCGACGCCGACGGCCGGCGCGGCATTGCCCGCCACGCGCAAACGCAGCGTGGCGCGCGTGACGGTGGCTTCGCCGAGATTGAACGGATCGCCGCTGCCGCCGACGCGGCCGCGCACCATCGCGAGGCCGATTTCAGGAGGACGCAGCCAGTCGTACGAGGGGACGGCCACGCCTTGCAACGCGCGCTCGAATGCGGCTTCGAGATCGGCGCGCGGCGTGCGGGCCAGCACGGCCATCCAGGCGCGCCGCCTGGCGGAGGAAGGCGAGGCGGAAGTGGCGCTCATCGAATGTCCTGTTGATCCAGCGAGTGCTCATTTGACCACCTATTCATCTAAACGTCTAGACGTCTATGCGCGTACATCGACGTTTCATATTTCCATCACCGCTTGCGCACTACAATGCACGTCATGGCGAATATTTGAACCCAGGGGAATGACAGCACCATGACATCGAACGACAGCGCGACGCCGGGCACGACGCTCGAACGCGGCGCGGGCGTTGCCGTCTGGCGGCAGATCGAGCAGATTCTGGCCGCCGAAATCGCCGCCAGCGGTTTCGGAGAAGAAGGGCGCTTGCCGAGCGAGGGGGAACTGGCGAAACGCTTCGACGTGAACCGGCACACCGTGCGCCGGGCCATGCTGGGTCTTGCCGCATCGGGACTCATCAGCGTCGAGCAGGGGCGCGGCACCTTCGTGCAACCCGGCGCGATCGACTATTCGATTGGCCGACGCACGCGCTTCACAGAAAACTTGCGTCAGCAGAATCATGCGGCGGCGGGCAAGATGTTATCGGCCGTGCGTGTGAAGGCCGAGCCGACTGTCGCGAAGGCGCTGGGCCTGCGCGCCGGTGCGCCGGTTTACCGGATCGAATCGCTGCACGAGTCGGACGGCGTGCCGATCACGTTCGCGCGCAACTGGTATCCCGCCACGCGTTTTGCCGACTTGCCCGCTGTGCTCGAACGTACCGGCAGTATCACCAGGTCGATGGCCGAATTCGGCGTGAACGACTACCTGCGCAAGTGGAGCCGTATCGGCAGCGTGCTGCCCGATCCAGAGGTGGCGCGGCGTTTGAACATCAACCGGCAGCAGCCGGTGTTGTGGGTCGAGAACGTCGACGTGGATCTGCAAGGCACGCCGGTCAAATACGGCTTCACGCATTTCGCCGCGGACCGCGTGCAACTGCTGGTGGAGCACGACGTATGAGCGGCGCGGCGTGGAACAAGGGCGCGCGTTTTGCCGTGTATTACGCGCCGTCGCGTGAGTCGGCATGGTGGCGCGCCGGCTCAACGTGGCTCGGCCGCGACGCGGAAAGCGGCGAGCCGTGCGAGCCGCCGCAGCCGCAAGGCTTG